>ERZ773233.345-NODE-345-length-32607-cov-24.505775_pt1 | contig 32607 bp, 25 predicted proteins | sample MGYA00580991_ERZ773233 | MGnify/ENA primary metagenome ERZ773233 (study PRJEB29015, sample SAMEA2738178) | human oral metagenome | biome: human oral; feature: human-associated habitat; material: saliva | place: China | collected 2161 ...
GTGCCGTCAGCGCCGCGGCCAGGTGCGGGTCGGCGATCTCGTAGCGAGTCTGGCGGCCCTCGGGCTCGGCGACCACGATCCCACAGTCGCGCAGGCAGGTCAGGTGGTTGGACACGTTCGAGCGGGTCAGCCCCAGCTCGCGCGAGAGCGCCGCGGGGTGGCTCGGGCTGTCGAGCAGGGACATCAGGATGCGGGAGCGCGTCGGGTCGGCCATGGCCCGGCCGAGCCGGTTCATGACGTCAAGACGCGAAGCAATGGTCAGCATGCACTGAACTATACAGCAGCCGCTGACCTAATGTCCAGTTGTCGCGGCTGCCGCACGCGCTGCGCGCGCTTGCCCTCGTGAGGCGTGATCACCTCTTGCGCCAGCGGGGCCACTTCGGCATCCTGCGGCCCTTCCAGGTCTCCACGAGACCGGCGACGACCACGGCCACCGGCAGGAGAACGAGGCACATCGCGGCGGCGGCGGACCAGAGCTGTCGCGCCTCCAGCTTCGCCGTCGCGGCAGCTGACAATGTTATGGTCACTATCCCCAACCAGTTGGGTGTGGACTTTAACCTGAAACTGCTTGAAGCAATTGCCCAAATTGCCCGCGCTTTAAGCTGGCATAAGGGCTAAAGCCGCCCACTGTTGCTCACCGCGCCGCTAGCGCGCGGCGGCCAGGCCGCACCGTCGAAACCAAAGAAACTAGGCGGTGGCGCCGGCGCCGGGCTCTGAGGAGTCGTCAGAGTTATCCACAATGCACCAACGCTCCACTATCAACCCGGCCACCATCCAGGCTAAACACCCCAGCGCACAGGCACCAGTGTTCCAACGCAGCGAGACCATAAACGGCGAGCCCAACGCAGTTAACGCAAACACTAGCGCCCCCAGGTAGGCCCCGGCCGCCAATGCCCCGGTAAGCGAGCAGGCCTGCGCGGCACTAACCGTTAAAGCTGCACGCATAGGGTTAACCCATTTGGCCTCACGCTGATAGCGGCGTACTCGGTAGCCAAAAGCCAAGATCGCTAGCGCCGCCACTACGGCTGCAATGCCCCCATGCAGGGCGATAGCTGGGGGCCAGCCGTTTATTTGGGCCCCCAGACTCATAATCGCCCAGCCACAGCTAGCCCCCAGTAGGGCCAGCAAGGCTAGAACACGAAGCCGCGTGCGTTTCATTGACCGTTGTCTTGTGAATGTTCCTCACTGTTTTCGCTGTCTTCATCAGCGTAAGGCGGTTCAATGTACTGGCCGGTAGGCAAGGTGGGCAGGTTGTCGGTTTCCAACCAGTCCAGAGCCAACCAGCGCACCCCGTCACGGTCGGGGGCTACATCGGCCAGTTGGGCGGTGTCTTGTCCATCCAGGCTCAGCTCACTGTCAGCAAAAGACCAGGGCAGCAGCACGAAGGCACGCTCGTGAGCACGCGGGTGCGGCAAGGTCAGATCAGGCGCGTCAGAGGTGACACCCTCATAGCAGATGATGTCCACATCCAGGGTGCGAATACCCCATTTCTCGGTGCGTACGCGGCCAGCCTCATCTTCTAGGCGGTGGCATACAGCCAGTAGTTCGCGCGGGGAAAGCCCGGTTAAACCAACAATTACCGTGTTGAGGTAGTCAGGCTGGGGCTCTTGGTCCGAGCGGGTTACGGCGGCGGTACGGGCCAAGGGGGCGACGTCGGTCAGCTCAATTCCGGGGGTGTCTTGCAGCTTGTGGACGGCGTCGCGTAGAGCGGCTAGTACCCCACCTACGTTGCCTCCCAGCGAGAGTACAAACTCTGCGGCGTGAGGCGGGCGGCGGTCTAGCGGGTCACCGCTTTGGTTGGCAGCGTCGTTTTGTTCCAGCTGGGAGGTGGGATCCTTGTAGGAGTCCTGCCAGGTGGGAGTCTGGGAGGCAATCCAGCTGTTGCTGGCGTCCTGCCAGGGGTCGCGGCGACTATCAAAGAGCTCACTGATCAGCGAGTTAGAGCCAACCATCGTGTCTTGCTCGTAGTTGAAGTCGAAAGCTTCCTGCGGTGTGGCCTGAGTTACCGGGTGGTGGCCGTAGGCAGGCATGGCGGACTGGTCGTTGGTGCCTAGCTCAGTAGTCTTGAAGTGGTCTGCCGGCGCCTGGGTTTGCAGTCCCTGACCAGACTCATCACGCTGAGGGTTGGTACCTAGGGCTACGGTTTCCTGGTAATCCACATACTCTGAGTCATCCCCAGCCTGGGGGTTGGTTCCCAGGGCCACAGTTTCCTGGTAGTCAACGTACTTGGCGTCGTCATCAGACGGCTCGGTTCCTAGGGCTGTAGTTTCCTGGAAGTCAACGTATGCGCTGTCTTCCTGGCCCGCTTCATCTACGTGTTCAGCCTCAGCAACAGGTTCGACGGCGTGGGCCTCAGCAGCCTGATCTTGCTTTGCTTCGCCTTTAGCGCCGCCCGCTTCAGAACCAAAAACCTCTCTGATATTAACTAGGCGGGTGGGGTCTTCAGCTACCTCTTGTTCACCAGAAGCAGCTGAGGGAGCATATTCCTCGCCAGTAACTGGCTCACCACTGGCTGCCTCAGCCGTCTGCTCAGCTTCCTTCGCGGCAGCTGCTGCAGCTACTTCGGCTGCTTCCTGAGCAACTTGGGCCTGGAGCTCTTCAAAAGAGTGGTGCGGCTGTTCAGGCTGCTGCTCGCCTTCCTCAGTGCGCAGTGAGTGCCAGCGCACCTGGGAGGGGCCAGCATCGTTCATGTCACGTAGTTCGCCAATAAAGCCTGCGGCGCCCTGGGGGACTTGCTCGTCAGAGTATTCGTCCTGCTCACCGTGAGCGACAAAGTCCTCGCCAGAGTGCTGGGTGGGCTCCTGCGGCTCAGTTTCATCCTGGAGTGCCTCAGTGTCAGCCTCACGATCGGAGCTGGCGGCATCGGCAGAATCAAAGTGTCCGTCAGTAAATACGCCGTCTTGCTCGGCACTAGAAACAGCTCGAACCGCACTGTCAGCTGCCGCAGCTGCACCGGTAAGTGCCGCCCCACCAGCAACCACCGCGCCGGCACCAGTAGCCTTAGCGAACTCACCTGGCAAGTCATCGACCGGCAGCTGGGAGCGTTCACCCCACGGCGGCGGGGCCGGCTGGTCCTCATCCACCTCGGTGAGGTAGTCGTCTAGATCATCTGGGTCAGCAAAGGCGTCAGGCTCATCAATAATGGCTACCTGCTCATCAACCTCGCTGCGGTGGGCGCCGTGCTCACTTAGTGAGGCCGGGGTGGGGGCCACGGCGGCGGATGTAGCCGCAGCTGAGGCGCCGGTGAGGCTATCTAGGCCGGAAATAGCTGACAAGCCAGAAACCGCAGACAGCCCCGAAACTGCCGAAAGCGCAGAGGCCGGCGAGGCAGTGAAAGCCAAGTTACCCATCTGGTCGGGTCCGGCCACAGCCAAAGCCATTAGGGTGCGCCCACGTACTAGGGTGACGGCGACGTCGTCGAAAGCCACCTCCAAGGGGGCCTGCGGCTTGTGGATGGTCACCTCCACACCAGCTACCGCCGAAAATGCCAGCACGGACTGAGCCACCCGGTCAGCCAGGGTTTCGATTAGGTTCACCGGCTCGCCGTGGATAACCTCCACCACCGCGTTAGCCACCTGTGAATAGTCCACGGTTTGGGCGATGTCGTCGCTGGCCGCAGCCCGATCGAGCACGCCCGGCTCCAAAAACAAGGTCACGTCAGCGCTAAAGATCTGGCCCTCGGCACGCTCTGAGGGCAGGACACCGTGATAGCCACGCGCAGATAGTCCGCGCAGGGTTACGGTATTGGGAGTGCTCATCGAGATTCCTTCCACAGGGACGCGGCGGCAATTGCCTCACGCGAGGGGATAACTTGATGTACGCGTACCGCCCAGGCACCTCCAAGCGCCGCAAGTGCGCTGGTGGTGGCGGTGATATTGTCGCGTTGGGCCGGATCGGCGGCGCGGGCGGTGTCAGCGCCGCCAGCTACCGCCAGGGTTAAAAAGCGCTTGCGTGAAGCCCCAATTAGCACTGGGGCCGCTAACTCTTCTTGCAGGCGCTGCGTTGCTGCAAGCAGCTGCCAAGACTGTTCATGGGTTTTAGCGAAGCCTAAACCGGGATCCACAATGATGCGTTCTTTGGCTAGCCCGGCTGCTTGGGCTTGCTCTAGGCGCTGGTTTAGCTCGCTGATTACGCCTGCGACGACGCCGTCGGGGTAGTCAGTTAGGCTGTCCATGGTCTGGGGGTTGCCACGCCAATGCTGGCAAATGTAGGCGGCCTGGGTGCTGGCCACGGTGCGGTGCATGGCCTGGTCACCTAGCCCGCCGGAAACGTCGTTCACGATGGCGGCCCCGGCTGTCACTGCTGCCAGGGCGGTAGCTGCGTGGATAGTGTCTACACTGATAACTGTCTGCGGGCGCGCCTGAAGTATCGCCTCAATTACCGGCACAACACGTGCGGTTTCTTCTTCAATATCCACCTTGGCGGCGCCCGGGCGGGTGGATTCGCCCCCAATATCGATTATGTCGGCGCCTTCATCTAGCAAAGCCAAAGCGTGCTTTAGCGCCGCATCACGCTGGTACCAGCGGCCGCCGTCGGAAAAAGAATCGGGAGTTACATTCAAAACCCCCATCACCAAGGTGCGGTCACTGGGCAGACTACACCCGGGTAACTGAGGATAATGGCGCGCGCTCACGTGCTTAAGTGTATCTGCAATATGCATGGGCCGTGACCGCTAATCACCGAGAACTGCACACTATTAGGCACCTTCATTAACGCAGCCATATCCAAGCCCCTAGCCTCGGCGCCCTAAAATCAGGCTCATTGCCTCCGCGCGGGTAGCTGGATTGCGCATAATGCCGCGTACCGCTGAGGTAACCGTGTTAGAGCCGGGCTTACGTACCCCACGCATAGACATGCACAGGTGCTCAGCCTCGACTACCACCAGCACTCCCCTACAGTGCAGGCGCTCGACCATAGCGTCGGCCACCTGGGCGGTGAGGCGTTCTTGCACCTGGGGACGGCGGGCGTAGCCCTCCACCAGGCGCGCTAGCTTGCTTAGGCCGGTTACGTGTCCGTCAGTGCCGGGAATGTAGCCCACATGTGCCACCCCGTGGAAGGGCAGCAGGTGGTGTTCACACACCGAATACATGGGGATGTCACGCACCAGCACCATTTCCTCATGGCCAACGTCAAAGACTTTGTCCAGGTGGTGGGCGGGGTCTTCGCTTAGGCCCGCAAATAGCTCAGCGTAGGCGCGAGCCATGCGCTGGGGGGTTTCGCGTAGCCCGTCACGTTCAGGGTCTTCCCCGATGGCTACCAGCAGGTCATATACGGCTTTGCGTACGCCCTCAGCGTCGTAAGGTCGCAGCTGGGCCAGGGCCGACGGCGTCGCTTTAGGCTCCACCTGGGCTCCGGTTTCCAGGGCAGCTTGGGTTTCTAGCGAAGCTTGCGTCTGCTCAGTTTCAGCGCCGGTTACCTCGCTAGTCACGGCCGGTCTCCTCGCTCTTAGACACCTCGGCCTCAAGCTCACTGCCGCTCTCAAGCTCACCGTCGCCCCCAGGCTGGTTTTGCGCCTTGGCGTGGGCCTCCAGCTGCTCCCAGTCTGGGTTAGCAATCACGTCCACCTGGGAGTTTAGGGCCTCCAGCTCAACGCCGTGCCAGCGCGGGCGCTTGGGTTGTTTAGCTACCGGGGTGAAGATCTGGGCCAGCTCGCCTTCAAGGATGGTTTCCTTCTCCAGCAGCTGCTGGGCTAGGCGGTCAAGCACCGGGCGGTTACGCACCAAAATCTGTAAAGCATCCTGGTAAGCGCCCTCTACCAGGGCGCGCACCTGCTCATCGATTTGTGCGGAAACCGCCTCAGAGTAGCCCGGGCCACCCAGGGAGGCCATAGCGTCGCCGTCGTCGTTCTTACCCAAACGCACGGTACCTAGCAGATCACTCATGCCGTACTCGGTGACCATGCGGCGGGCGATAGCGGTGGCCTTCTCAATGTCGTTAGAGGCCCCCGAGGTGGGGTCATCAAAAATGATTTCCTCAGCGGCGCGCCCACCCATGGCGTAAACCAGCTGGTCCAGCAGCTCGTTGCGGGTCACCGAGTACTTGTCGTCAGAGGGCATCACCTGGGTGTAGCCCAGGGCGCGTCCACGCGGCAAAATCGTTACCTTGGTGACCGGGTCAGAGTAGGCCCCGGCTGCCGCACACAGGGCGTGACCAGCCTCGTGATATGCGGTTATAGACTTTTCGTGATCATTCATAACCCGAGTGCGCTTTTGTGGGCCGGCAATGACGCGGTCAATTGCCTCGTCTAGGGCGCGGTTATCGATCATATGAGCGTTGGCGCGTGCAGTTAGCAGCGCGGCTTCGTTAAGCACATTGGCTAGTTCGGCGCCGGTAAAGCCCGGGGTTCGCTTAGCTACCAGGGCTAGGTCCACATCGTCGGTCATGGGCTTGCCTTTAGCGTGCACCTTCAAGATGGCTAGGCGCCCAGCCATGTCAGGAGCCTCCACGGCCACCTGTCGGTCAAAACGTCCCGGGCGCAGCAGGGCCGGGTCAAGCACGTCAGGGCGGTTAGTGGCGGCAATGACGATCACGTTAGAGCCGGTGCCAAAACCATCCATCTCCACCAGCATCTGGTTGAGGGTTTGGCCGGCTTCGTCGTGACCACCGGTAGTGGCGCCAGAGGCACGCGAGCGCCCCACGGCGTCGATCTCATCAACGAAGATAATTGCCGGGGCGGCGGCCTTGGCCTGCTCAAACAGGTCACGCATACGCGAGGCACCCACACCCACAAACATCTCAATGAACTCTGAACCGCTCATGGAGAAGAAAGGCACCCCGGCCTCACCGGCCACGGCCTTAGCCAGTAGGGTTTTACCGGTTCCAGGCGGGCCGTAAAGCAGCACGCCACGCGGGATTTTAGCGCCTACAGCCTTAAATTTTGCCGGCTCAGAGAGGAATTCGCGGATTTCTTGTAGTTCTTCTACGGCCTCATCCACCCCGGCGACGTCGTCAAAGGTGACGTCAGGCATTTCTTTGGAGCCAATTTGGGATTTAGAGCGGCCAATGGAGAACAGGCCGCCCCGGGAGCCACCTTGCATTCGTCCCATCACAAACCACATTGCCCCCAGGAACACTGCTGAGAGCAGCAGGATTTGCAGGAATGAGGACCACCAGGAGGTGGTAGGCACAACCGAGTCGTAGCCGCCCTTGGGGTTGGCTTTTTGAACTAGCTCGTTAACTTCCTTGGCCTGGGCGGTGACGTAGGTGAACTGTACTCGTTTACCGGCGTTATATTCGCTTTCCCCAGCGATACGCGGGGCGCGCACATAGTCGCGGTTTAGTCGCACCTGCACTACCTGGTTGCCGTCAATAATGGTGACGCGCTCAACCCCCTTAGCGCTCTTGAGCAGGGCCAGGCCAGAGGAAGTGTCAATGGTGGAGTAGCCGAGCAGCGAGTTGACCACCCAATAGCCGGGCACTGCCAAGATCAAGAACAGCAAGAACAAGTGCATGGGCCGCAGCTTGCGGCGGCCTCCGTCTTTTTTCTCACCGTCGCGCTTGTCGCGTTCGTGCTTGTCTGCTGCTTTTAAGTCCTTGGTGGGCTTAGTGCTGCGCTTATAGGGGTCTTTCTCGCTTTGGCTCGGCATTAATCAGCCTCCGTAGACGTGTTCGGCCAAGGTGGCCACGAAAGGTAGGTTGCGGTAGCGCTCGTCGTAGTCCAGGCCGTAACCAACCACGAATTCATTGGGGATGTCGAAGCCGACGTAGCGGGGGTTAATTTCCACCTTGGCGGCCTCGGGTTTACGTAGCAGGGTGGCGATCTCAACGGACTTAGCGCCACGGCTAGATAGGTTGCTCACCAGCCAGGATAGGGTTAGGCCGGAGTCAATAATGTCTTCGATGATGAGGATGTCGCGTCCGGTTACGTCGCAGTCTAGGTCTTTGAGGATCCGTACGACGCCGGAGGACTTGGTGCCTGAACCATAGGAGGATACAGCCATCCACTCCATCTGGGCAGAGAAGTTCAGGCGACGCGACAGGTCACTGACTACGTACACAGCCCCCTTAAGGACGCCCAACAGCAGCGGGTTGCGGCCGGCGTAGTCGACGTTGATTTCGGCGGCAATCTGGTCTAGGCGCTCGTTTAGCTGGTCCTCAGTGATTAGCACGCGGTCCAGGTCGGTGCCCATGTCAGAAACGTTCATATTTATCCGTTCAAGGAGAAGACGTTGCCATTGCGCGCCTGGCGCGTGCGGTGGTTAAGACCCCACCGCTAGATGGCACTGAAATACTAGATTGCCACTTTCGTTACTAATTGTGCCACCGCAATGGCCGTCACGTTTATCTCTTTATCAACTGGCGAACTGTAAAAATAGTGTTTAGGGCCGCCCTAACCGCAGTCAGCTCGACCCTAAACTTCTAGGGTTTTTAAAGGTTACGTAGCGGAGTAATTAGGGCGTCGTCGACGGCGGCCAGGGCAGTTGCTTCTTGACCATCTGGAATGTTGTTAAGCACCACTGAGAAGCTAAGCTCACGCCCCGAGGCGGTGACGATAGTGCCGGTCAGGGAGCGCACGCCTGACAGCGAGCCGGTCTTGGCGCGCACCCAGCCGGCAGCGGAAGTGTTGTTAAAGCGGTTTTTCAAAGTGCCGCTGTAGGCCGAAACCGGCAGGTCACTGAGCAGTGTGCGGCCGTTACCCACCCCGTCTTTACCGGCGGCGCGAGTCATGATGGTGGCCAGCAGGTTGGGGCTGACCTGGTTTTTGACGCTCAGGCCCGAGCAGTCATCCATGGTTACCCCGGAAATGTCGTAACCGTCTTTTTTGAGCTGGGCCAGTACGGCCTTGGTGGCGCCGCTAAAGTCTGCGGTTTGTCCCCCGGCCACGGCCACAAGCCGGCCTTCTACCTCAGTCATGGTGTTGTCTGAGGTGGTTAGTGATACGCCCAGGATTTCTGCCAGGGTGGCGCTATCTACTGCGGACACCTTGGCGGAGTTGGCGCCACGCTGGGCGCGAGTGGGCTGGCCTAGCACGCCGATACCGGCGTTTTTGAGGTGGGTGATGAACACCGTGGTGGCTTCCATGGCCGGGTCTGCCGGGTAGGGGCCGCCGTAGTGGCTGGTTACGTCAATCATTAGCGGTTGTACCTGGGTGGCCCAGGAGCTGTATTCGCTGTCCCAGCTGGGGTGCCAGGTAGCGCCGGTAAATAGGGTGTCATCTAGGGTCACGTTTACGCTGGTTACGCCCTTGGCTTTGAGGGCAGCTGCGGTTGAGCGGGCTAAGTCACCTAGTCCGGCGTGTCCGACGACGGAGTTGGCGTCTCCCTTATCTGCAGCTAGGAGCACATCTCCCCCACCCACCAGGGTTAGGGTGGAGCCTTCTAGATAGGTGCTGGTTTGTACGCGGTGGCTGGCTCCCAGGGCGCTAAGTGCAGCTGCGGCAGTCAAAACTTTGTGGCTGGAGGCCGGCACCATGGCGGAGTTGGCGTTGGTGGAAGCAATGTCTTTGCCGGTTAAGGAGTCTTTAACCACTACCCCAACGGTGCCCCCAGACATGGCTGGGTTGGAGGTAAGGGAAGTGATCAGTGACTGTACCTGCGAAGTTTCAGGGATAGGCGCATTAGTGTTTAGTGCCGTGACGCTAGCGGCTGCGGGAGTAATGCCAGACGCCGTCGGGAACGCACGGGGAGAGATATCCACGCTAGCGGCAGTGACAAACCCAGGTACCACGTCCAGAGCGTCAAACAGCGTGTAGTACCCGCCGGCTACCAGTAAGGTAGCCACGCTGAGCGAGGCAGCAACCAATTTACGCATGCTGTTATTTCCATTCTTGCAGGCAGGCCGAAATAAGTTTGTGGACGCCGTGGGGAATCGGGCGACTACTGGATAGAGCGATTACGCCAGAGCGAGGCTAACCTCAACACTAGCAATAGCCGCCCTCAAGGTAAGGATATCGCCTTCACTCTATAGTTGCGTGCATCATTAACCAAGCAGTTACCACACCAGACAAAGAGGAGTATTGTTTCACCTAAAGATAACGTTGTTTCACATTAGAGGAACATCAATATGCAATCTATGCAGTCACTGCCAGCTAGCTCCAGCACGCAGAGCAGACCGCAGCGCGCAAATAAATGGGTAGCGCTCACTGCGCTATGCCTGGTGGTGTTGCTGGTTGTCATGGACAACACCATCGTCAATGTGGCGATCCCTACGCTAAGTGAGGCCCTAAAGGCCTCATCAACGGATTTGCAATGGGTGGTGGACGCCTACACCTTGTCTTTTGCTGCTCTGCTACTGCCGGCCGGAAAACTAAGTGACCGCTGGGGACGCAGGCGGATGCTACTGATCGGCTTGGTGGGGTTCACCCTATTCTCCGCCGGCGCCGCTTTTTCCTGGGCTTTATGGCAGTTGGTAGCACTGCGCGTGGCGCTAGGAGTCAGCGCCGCCATGATCTATCCGGCAACCTTGTCGCTGATCATCGTTATCTTTGAGAATTCCAAATACCGCAGCTTAGCTGTTGGCCTATGGGCGGCCACATCCGGTGTAGGTATCGCTTTAGGGCCTATCATTGGCGGTATCTTGCTAGAGCACTACGCCTGGAATTCCATTTTCTGGGTGTGTGCAGTTATTGGCGTAGTGGCCTTGGCTTGCATTGTGACAGCAGTGCCAGAGTCACGGACATTCCACAGCGAAAAATTCGATTTCCCCGGCACAGTACTGTCAGTTACCGGTGTAGGGCTGCTAGTGTGGGCAATTATTGAGCGCCCAACTTATGGCTGGCTGTCTTGGCAGGTTATTGGCGGCATTTGCGTATCCCTACTCGTATTGGCAATGTTTGCGGCAGTTGAGTGGCGCACGCCAGCTCCCCTCATTGACGTTTCACTCTTCCGCCGCGCCATATTCACCAGTAGTACCTGCGCAATTTGCATCGCTTTCTTTTGCTTGTTTGGATTCATCTTTATCACCACCCAATGGTTCCAGGCTTTACGTGGCTACAGCGCACTAAAAACCGCCTTGTCAACCTTGCCTTTCGCAGTAGTTATGGCTGCTGTGGCCCCACTTGCTACACAGCTAGCTAAACGTTTTGGGCACCGCGTGGTAGTAACAGTGGGATTAGTTTTCCTCTCAGCAAGCATGTTTGTGGTTACGCAAGTTGATGCCCACTGTGACTATTGGTTGGCGGTTGTGCCAACCATGGCGCTTATGGCGGCCGGCATCGCCCTGGTTCAAGGGCCTGCAACGGATGCTTTAATGAGCACGGTTCCAGAAAGCTCAACCGGCGCGGCTTCAGCAGTAAATGACACAATCCGCGAGATTGGCGGCACTTTGGGCGTGGCCGTTATGGGTTCCGCGATTGTCTCGGTCTATCCCGACAAGCTCGCAGATGCCTTGTCTAGCCTGCATATCCCAGCTGCTGTAACAAAAGCTGCTCAAGATTCTGTGATGGCAGCGCATTCAATACTGCCGCATTTACCAGTAGCCATCCGCCACAGCGCACAGCAAGCTATCGAAACTAGTTTCATGAGCGCCACACACGCTGCCTGCTGGATTGCTTCTGGCTTGTCTCTAGCATTCGCGCTGCTGTGCTGGGTCACTCTGCCCAAACACAACTGAAACATTCTTCCACAGTAGAAAGAAATATCTATCATGAGTACCGACACGACGAATCGCTGCTAGCTGGCACACTGATCCGGAGAAGCACCTGATGACCAACCAGAAAACTACAAAAAACCAGCGCACTCCCACCGCTGAAATCAGGGGGCTCATACTTGATGCCTCAAAACGGATCATCGAAGAGGACGGCTATGAGGCTTTCACTATCCGGCTGCTATCAGAAAAGGCCGGGGTGTCCCCCGCCAGCATCTACCGCCATATAGGTGACAAGCAAGCTGTCATTAACACCCTCATAGATGAGAGTTTTCTTCAGCTGCGGGAAAAGCTTTTACGCGTCACCACCACAGATCCCTTGCAACGCTTATATGACGCGGGAATGGTCTACCGTCAGCACGCTAAAGCATCGCCTGGAGTCTATGCCCTGCTGTGGCGTTGGCATGCCGGCGCTAGCGCCCAGGCCTGCCTGGACTCTATGACAGAGCTAGTACGCTACGGCCAGGTTGCCGGAAAGATCTGTAAAGATGAGCCTGGTTTAATCGCTTGGTCTATCTGGTCTGCTGTACACGGCTTCGTCCAGTTCGAGACCCGCCCTGAGCATGACTCCCCTGTCGACGACGACGATGCAGCTTATTCTTTCTTGCTCCAGCTGCTCATTCGCGGAGTTAGCCTCATTTGAACCTAAGAGAATCGCAAAGATTTGCCCAAACCCTGCGCTAATGAGTCAAACTAGTGCTATACACAGTTCTAGGACCAAACGGCCCTACCATCGGCAGGCTGGCTTGAGTAAACACACCCACTGCAAGCCTAAAACATGTCCTGGCTTTGCGGGGCGAGGAAGGAGCTCAAAATGGAATTCGATGTAACCATTGAGATCCCCAAGGGTAACCGTAACAAATACGAGATTGACCATGAGACCGGCCGTATTCGCCTGGACCGCATGCTGTTCACGTCCACCCGTTACCCGGACGACTACGGCTTTATTGACGACACCCTAGGTGAGGACGGCGACCCACTAGACGCCCTAGTACTACTAGAAGAACCCACTTTCCCCGGCTGCGTGATTCGCTGCCGCGCACTGGGCATGTTCCGCATGCGTGACGAAAAGGGCGGCGACGACAAGGTTCTATGCGTGCCCGCAGCTGACCAGCGTGCTTCTTGGCGTACCGACATTGAGGACGTCAGCGAGTTCCACCGCCTAGAAATCCAGCACTTCTTCGAGGTCTACAAGGATCTAGAGCCGGGCAAGAGCGTAGAGGGCGCCCACTGGGTGGGCCGTGAAGAAGCTGAGGCGGAAATTCGCCGCTCCTTCGCCCGCCTGCGTGAGCAAGAAGGCCACTAATCCCCACCCCAATCCCATTTTCCTTGAGCTTGTAAATAAAACTGTCCCCCTGGCCACGGCCAGGGGGACAGTACTTTTACTTTGTAGACGCACGTTTAAGGTTGCAGGTCTCAGGCGCCGCCTACAAGTTTATGGTTACGCGCGCGGCGCGGTCAGCGCCAGTCACCGTGGGGCATTACAACCGCAGCGGCCCGCGCCATCCGCGCAGCGGCCCGCGCTATCCGCAGGATCACATTCAACGCCATCCGCGTAGCGCGAGCGCACCGTTAGAATCACAGGCGCACGGCGTAAGGCATGATGCCCGAGTAGCGCACGCCGGTTACGCGCACCGGCACACCAAAGGTGGGTGCCTCAATCATCTGGTCATTACCCAGGTAGATGGCCACGTGATAGATAGACCCAGCAGAGCCGTCAGAAGACCAGAAGATCAGGTCACCGGGCTGGGCGGAGTCCAGTGAGACGTGGGTACCTTCCCAGTACTGGGCGCGCGAGGAGTGGGTCAGACTTACCCCGGCCGCCGCCCAGGAGAGCATGGCCAGACCAGAGCAGTCCACGCCAGAGTAGGACTCGCCGCCCCACACATAATCCACACCGATGAAGGTGTAAGCCTTGGCGATAGCCACATCCGCACCACCAGAAGGGGCAGGAGTCGGGTCAGGTTCAGGTTCCGGATCCGGCTCAGGGGTGGGCGTGGGGCTGGGGGCCGGCTCAGGCGCGGGCGCGGGAGCTGGCTGGCTGGTTTCGCTGGGGCTGGGGGCCGGCTCAGGGGTAGTGGTCTGGCTTGGGGCCGGCTCAGGCGCGGCGGTTTGGCTGGGCTGAGGGTCAGGCTGGGCGGGGGTAGGCGAAGCGGTTTCCTTGGCCTTAGCCTCGTTCTGCTTTTCCTGCTCTTCCTTAGCCTTGGCCTGGGCGGCAGCCTGCTGAGCCTGCTTGCGAGCTTCCTCGTTCTTGCGGTTTTGCTCAGCCTGTTCAAGTTGTTCTTGACGCTGGGTTTCCAGGGCCACTGTGGTGTTGCGCTGAGCTGCCAGTTGGCTGATCAGGTTGGCACGCTGGCTGGTGGCCTGGCTTTGGGCGGCCTGGGCGGCGTTAGCGGCAGCTTGGGCAGCGTTCTTGGTTGCTTCAGTTTTTTGCGTGGCGGTGCGCTGAGCTGATTCTTTCTGCGCGGCAATGCCTTCCATGGTGGTGGCTACCGATTGCAGAGCCTGCACTTTTTGCAGTTTTGCGTCAGTGTTTTCACCCGCACGGTCCAGCGCGGCCTTCTGGCTGGCAATGTCTCCCAGTGAGCGCCCGGTCAGGTAGGGGGAGACTATGTCAAAGGGGTTGCCGCCGTCCTGGTAGGTCTGTACGACGACGTCAGAGAGGCTTTTGCGAGCTTGGTGCGTCTGCTTGGTGGCAGCCGTGGCCTTGGCTCGCGCAGCAGCGGTGGCTGCCTTGGCTTTGTTTAGTGCATCAAGGGATTGCAGATAGTCCTCAGTGGCGATCTGGGCCTTCATGGTGGCGTTTTCAGTGTTGGCCTTGAGGGTGGCCAAACGTGCCTCCAGGGAAGCGATAGAAGCAGAAGTGCTAGCTTCCTTCTGCTTTGACTTGTTGATGTCGTCTTGGCTGGGACCATCGGCGAAGGCCACGGGGTTTGCGGACAACACCATCGACGCCAGCACCACAGCAACCGTGCTGCGGAAGGCGCGTGATCGTTTGTTCTGACTCACGAGGACTCCAATGACTAGGGATATTGAGCGATGGCTGCGGGGTACAGCCCCGGTTTATTTAGCCCTAGATTAATGCCCTGGAGCCCCAAAGGAAACAGTTTCATCACAATTCACATAATCACCATTGTTACCAGTTTTAACATTCCTTCAAGATTCAATTATTATTTAGTGGTGTTTCGCACAATTTGAGGGGTGACCCAAAAATCGGATCACCCCTCAAATTTTCTAGTTACAGCCCAAAATGGCTGCTAGTACTGCCTGGTGCGACTACGCAGCGCCAGACCACCACCCATCAGGGCCAGCGCAAAGGCTGCAAACAGTCCCGTTTCCACCCCACTATGAGCTAAGCCACGTTTGGGACTTTGGGGGGAACTAGGCGCCGCTTTAAGGCTGGCACTGGGTTTAGTAGTGGACTTTGCGGTGGGAATCGCCCCGCAAGTAGCAGCCAAAGCCGGCGTCGCCAGGGCCGTGGCCACGGGCGTCGTCGCCGTTGCGGTAGCAGAGGCAGAACCATAACCCAGGCCGAAACCACGCGCATAAGCCACCCCGCTAGCCCCGGGCACGCTAACTGGCAACTTACCGACCGCATTAGCCTTGCCACTAAGCACATCTACCGCAGCCGCCAAGGCCACCGAGTTATTGGCGTAAATCTCCGCCACCACCTGCGGGCCTGCTCCCCCGCCGCTGTAACGGGCCAGGGGGTAGGGCAAGCTGGTGTTAATGACGATCACCTGCTTGCCGGTGGCCACCAGCGCATCAATGGCTTTGAACTGCTGGGCGCCAGGGGCGTAGCTAGCAAAAATCACCGTATCCACATTGGCTGCTTGGCGCACCCAAGCGGAAATCTCGCTGTCGGAAGGATTTTCTTTAGCATCGGGATCCTGGGTGAAAACCACAGTGAAACCAGCAGCTTTAAGAGGATCAGGCAATAGCTCCGGGTTAGCCCAGGAACTGCCGGCCACCAGCACGCGCGTACCCTTGGCCGCATCCAAGGGCGCCTTGTTAGCGTCATTGCGCAGCAAAGTAACCGAGTTACGCGCAATCTGGCTGGCCACGTCCCTACTAGCCGCAGTGCCCAGCTTAGCTTGCACGCTAGCGGCGTCGATCGGCTCAGTTTTGAGCACTCCGCGCTTTTGTTTCCACTTCAAAATGCGCAAAACTGACTGATCAATTTGCGCACTAGTGAGCGATCCGTCTTTAACTGCAGCTTTAACCCCGTCAACTACTGCAGCAGCGTCCTTAGTATTTAGCAAAATGTCACTGCCAGCTTGCAGGGCTTTGACCGCTACCCGTGCGCGAATAGGAGCCAGGAAGTTTTTAAACTCCGTTGAGGCCTCACGCGCCGAGTCCGCCTGAGTTGGGTCTTTATCGGCTTTTTGTTTGGCGCTGTCTTCCTTGTTCTTGAGCTCCTTGTATTTAGCCTGCTCAGCGGGGGTCATTACAGCCAGCTGGGCCCCTTCCATGTCTAGGGCGTCAGTGGTGATCACCCCGGTAAAGCCCAGCTCTTGGCGCAGCAGCCCGGTAAGTACCGGCTTAGATAGGGTGGCCGGCAGGTTTGGGTCAATAGCGTCGACGACGATGTGGGCCGTCATGATCATGTCGACGCCGCCATTAATAGCCGTTTTGAAGGGCACTAAATGCTGATTTAGCACCTGACGCGAGTAGGTTACACGCGGCAGACCCAGGTGAGAGTCGGTGTCGGCGTCGCCATGCCCAGGGAAATGCTTGGCTGTGGCCGAGACACCCTGGCTTTGGATGCCTTGGATTTGGGCACCACCTAGCTGAGCTACCAGGTTGGGGTCATCGCTGATAGCACGCAACCCAATAACCGGGTTGTTGGGGTTGGTGTTAACGTCCAACACCGGGGCAAAATCAGCGTTAATCCCCAGTGAACGCATTTCGCAGCCCAGCACCTGGCCCTGAGCGTAGGCCAGCGATTGGTTGCCGGTGGCACCGAGCGCCATATTGCCGGGGAAGATTGTGGCCGGGGCGCCTACGCGCGAAACCATGCCACCTTCTTGATCGATAGTGATGCCTAGCGGCACGTTGCCGTCAGCTTTAGCGGCAGCCTGCAAACCGTTGGATAGGGCCGCCACCTTGGTTACATCAGTGTTTTCAGAGCTGAAGTTGTGGGCCCAGTTGAAGTAAAGCACGCCACCTAAGTGGTATTTCTTAACCGCCTGGGCCGGGGTGGATACGCCAGGGCCAAAAATGGCTTGGTTGTCACTAGCGTAAGTAGTGTCATCTGCGCTGTCACCATAAACGTGGGTCCACAGTAGCTGACCCACTTTTTGGTCCAGGTTCATTTTGGCCAGGATCTGCTCAGGGGTTTGTTCCGCCGCCTGCACCTTGGGGGTTAAAGCGGATGGAACTAAAGCGCTTAAGGCGAGGGCCCCTGCTAGCGCTAGGGAAACCAGCGATCGCATGAAGCCTCCTTTATTCTTTTAGAAGCAACAATTGTCGCTACTATTATCCATCGCTAGCCTGTTTGCTGCTTGTTACCAGCGGTTTTAGGTTAAAAGCTTTACCGCCGCACGAGGCAGATATTGCAAAATGGTGTCGTGGAAACCTTCGCCTCCCCTACTGCTATTGACTGGCAGTTACAGGTAACCCCTTACACTCCCCCACCGGCCAACCAGTGGGGCCCGGATATGTTTAGCCCCGGTTTTAGCGCCTACACTTTGCCTTTAGCCGACGACGGCGAAGGTGACAGCCCCGTAGCCACCCTGGTACGCCATGAACCGGGCGCCGACCCACATATGCATCAGCAACCGGATAAAACCCGCTTTGTGGTGCTCAGCTTGCACGGCTGGAATGACTATTTTTTAAACCCTGGTATGGCTCGCTCATATGCGCGTCTGGGCGGTGCTTTCTATGCGCTTGATCTGCGCCGCTATGGGCGTTCACTACGCCCAAACCAGATCCCATTTTGGTGCACCCGGCTAGAAACTTATGACGAAGAAATAGCCGCCAGTCTAGAGATTATTAGGCAGGCTCACCCTCACCTGCCGCTGTTAATGCTGGGCCATTCAACCGGTGGCCTAATTGCCTGCCTGTGGGCGCATCACCACCCGGGTCAGTTAGCTGGCCTGATTTTGAACTCTCCCTGGTTGGAACTGCAAACCACAGCCCAGTTCCGCTCAGTTTCTGCACCGGTTATTCATCGCCTAGCCCAGGCCACACCGCACGCTGTAATCATTCCTACCCAGGTGGCTAATGATTTAAGCCCGGTTGAAGGTGACTCATTTTTTAAACTTTATGACGGCTGGGATCAATCTAAAGAAGGCCCGCTACCTGCAGGGGCTGACCCGGCTGATCCTTACTACAGCGGTTGGCAAACTAACTGGGATTGGAAATGGCGCAAACTACCCAATATTCAAGCTGGTTGGGCTAGTGCCATCATGACTGGCCACCAGCATGTACGTCGCGGCTTAAACATTGACTGCCCACTGCTAGTGCTCACTTCTAAGCGCTCGCACCTCACGTTTGGCTATGGGGACCTGCCTGAACGTGACAAGGATACGGTTATTGACGTGCGCCACACACGTTCACGCGCCAATGAGCTGGGCCAATGCATCACCCAGCTGCGCATTGCTGACGCGGTGCATGACATTTATCTTTCACGCCCCAGCGTTCGCAACCAGGTGGTGGCCCAGGTAGATCACTGGTTAGCCAGTTACACGGATATAGATTTCACCCCGGCTAGTGCCCCGGTTAGTGAGCCCAGCCGCCCACCGCACTTTACCGCGCGGCTGCTAGCTATTTGGCAGGCTCTAATCAATCCGGCCAAATAGCTCAGTGGCCCTGGCGCCGTGAACGCACTGGGCGTCCAGGCCGGCGCGGGCTGCGCTCAGCGGCGGCGATCAGTTCTTCTAGCGACTCATACAGGCTGGGGCCGTCGGCACCAAAACGCCACACATCCCAGCCATCAACCGACTTGGCCGGCTCACAGTGGCGGGCCGCCTGGCCGGGCTCGTCAAAGCTGGTCCCGTCAGAAACCCTAATCATGCCGTCTGGACGCAGCTGAGCGGTGTGGAAGATTCCTTCATTTACTGACTGCCAAGTGATCTGCACCGGCTCACTCAAAATAGAGGCCAGGGCATTCAAAGCTAGACGCGAGTCCTCACCACTGGGGTGCGAACGCGAAACCGTGGACTGGCCTGAGTCGCGTCGTGATAGACGCCCCTGACCAGTGACCCGGGCCCGTACACGGGTGGCACGCACCGGCTGGCCGTTACGCGAGGGGGCAGACTGGCGGTAGCCGGGGGTTACGGCCGGGCTAGGGGCCGGGGTGGGGGCAGAAACAGCTGACGGAGACACAGCGGCCGGGGAAACTGCCGTAGGTGCGTGGGGGCTGTACTGGTTAGTTGCCCGCTGAGCGCGGCGGCTACGTCGAGAAAGCGGCGACGACGGCGTCGTCGAGCCTGCAGGGGTGCCAGCACTCTGGGAGGCAGCTGCACCCTGAGAAGCGCCCGCAGAGGCGGCCGGGGCCTGGGAAGCGGCGGGAGTGGGAGCCGACGGGGCGCCAGCAGTAGGCGCAGGAGCTGACGGGGTGGTAGCTGAAGGGGCAGCGGCAGTAGGTGCGGAGGCAGTGGCAGGCTCAGACTTAACCACCTCAATACCCTCATCCATGGGGTCGCCAGCAGGCAAAAGCTTAGCGGTCACAGGCAGGTGGTGAGAGTCAATACGGTCAATTTCCACAAAATTACGGCCGCTAGAAAGCGCACGCACCGAAAGCGAGAACACTTCTAGGCCAGAGTCGCTGAGCACCGACAAGGAAGAAAGCACGTCAGGGGAAATCGAGGGAGACACAATGCTCAAACGCGGGCCGGGGTTAATACGCGCCGGCATGGTTTCGCGGAAAGCTGCCCAATCCTTCTGGAAAGCGGTGGGGCCTGCCGGATATAGGCTGGCGATTTCCGCCCAGCCTAGGTGAGAAGTGGCGTTTAGGCGGCCCATGGCGGCCACAACCGTGGTTGAATCCAACTTAGGTAGTAGCTCTACCGCCACCACCTGGCCAGAGCCGTCAATAGCCACTAGCGAGTGGCCAGCGTCCAGCTGTTTCCAGGCAACCGTAAACAACGGCCTACGCAGCACCTGCGCCACCTGTTCACGCACCAGATCAAGGGCCTGACGGTGTGCGGACTCATCGGCAACCCCGCCCAGCTGAGCCGGAACTAGCGCTCCCTGTCGGATTTCAAAAATCGCCACGTTTGCCTCATCTCTAGGTTCCTGACCGCTCTTATCATCTCACACTCCTAAACACTGGGGCAGCCTGTGTTCAGCCAGCGCTAAAGCGAAATATGCGCTATTAGCACCAAAAGATAGGTGACCGCCGCCCCGTGGGACGACGGTCACCTAACTGAAGTTAAAAACTCAGCCGTTGATCACAGCGGCGCGGCCAGCCTCTAGGCGGGCCACCGGCACGCGGAACGGAGAGCAGGACACGTAGCTGATGCCCAGACGGTGGAAGAAGTCGATCGAATCGGGGTCACCACCGTGCTCACCACATACACCCAGCTTCATGTCAGCCTTGGTCTTACGGGCACGCTCAACACCGGTCTCCATTAGGCGACCCACGCCGCGCTCGTCGATGGTCTCGAACGGGGAGGTACCGAAGATACCGGCGTCCATGTAGTGACCGAAGAACACGCCCTCGACGTCGTCACGCGAGAAGCCCCAGGTGGTCTGGGTCAGGTCGTTGGTGCCGAAGGAGAAGAAGTCAGCTTCCTCAGCGATGGTGTCGGCGCTGATGGCGGCACGCGGCAGCTCGATCATGCAGCCGATGGGGAAGTCGAGCTCGTAGCCGGACTGCTCGCTAACCTCAGCCAGCACCTTCTCTGCGCGCTCACGGGCGATCTGTAGCTCACGTACTGAGCCCACCAGCGGGATCATGATCTCGGGCTGGGGGCTGCCACCGGCGCGCAGGCGCTCCACAGCGGCCTCAGCAATGGCTCGGACCTGCAGCTCGATCAGGCCGGGCATGGTCAGCAGCAGACGCACACCGCGCAGACCCAGCATGGGGTTGGCTTCGTGGTTCTTGCGCACCACGGCCAGCAGCTTCTCGTCAGCCGGGTCCAGGGTGCCGCGTTCACGGTCCAGGGCCACCTTGACGCTCAGCTCGGTTAGGTCAGGCAGGAACTCGTGCAGCGGCGGGTCGATCAGACGCACGGTCATGGACTTGCCGTCCATGGTTTCGAGCATCTTGACGAAGTCACCCTTCTGTAGCGGCAGCAGCGCGGCCAGGGCCTGCTCGCGCTCTTCATCAGTCTGGGCCAGGATCAAGTCCTGTACGAACTGCTTGCGCTCACCTAGGAACATGTGCTCAGTGCGGCACAGGCCGATACCCTCGGCGCCACGGTGGATTGCGTGGCGGGCGTCGTCGGGGTTGTCAGCGTTGGCGCGTACACGCAGGTGACGGCGCTCGTCGGCGTGACGCATCAGACGGTGCACGCTGGCAACCAGCTCACGGGTGTCGGCGTCCTCGGCGCGGTAGAGGGCCTCGTCCAGGCCACGACGCAGGTAGGTCATAACCGGGGAGTCAACTACCGGGACCTCACCTAGGAATACTTCACCGGTGGTGCCGTCTACGGCGATTACGTCGCCGGAGTGCAGCACAACCTGCTTGCCGTTACGGTTAACGGTTAGGGTGCGGGCTTCGGCGTCGACCTCTAGCTCTTCAGCGCCACAGACACAGGTCTTACCCATGCCACGGGCGACGACGGCGGCGTGGGAGGTCTTACCACCGCGGGCGGTGAGCACACCGTCAGCGGCAACCATGCCGGGCAGGTCATCGGGGTTGGTTTCGCGGCGAACCAGGATGACGCTTTGGCCTTCAGCGGCGCGTGAGACGGCCTCTTCGTTGTCGAATACGATGCCACCTACAGCCGCACCCGGGGAGGCGGGCATGGCCTTGGTCAGCAGCTCACGCTCTACATCGGTGGCGAACTGCGGGAACATCAGCTTGGTTAGCTGCTCACCGGTAACGCGGGTGAGAGCCTCGTCCAGGGTGATGAGCTTTTCGTCAACCAGCTGGCTGGCTACACGGAAGGCGGCGGCAGCGGTGCGCTTACCGACACGGGTCTGTAGCAGCCACAGCTTGCCGCGCTCAATGGTGAACTCGATGTCACATAGGTCGCGGTAGTGGGTCTCCAGCTTGCGCATGGCGGCGCGCAGCTCACGGTAGGACTCAGGGTCGATGTCCTTAAGGTCGGCTAGCGCCAGGGTGTTGCGGATACCGGCCACAACGTCCTCACCCTGGGCGTTGACCAGGTAGTCACCGTAGACACCGGAGTGGCCGGTGGAGGGGTCGCGGGTGAAGCACACACCGGTACCGGAGGTCTCGCCCATGTTGCCGAAGACCATGGTGCAAACGTTGACGGCGGTGCCCAGGTCGTGCGGGATCTTCTCACGACGACGGTAGATGTGAGCACGCTCGGTGTTCCAGGAGCGGAACACGGCCTCGGAGGCCATGTCTAGCTGGGTGCGAGGGTCCTGGGGGAAGTCGATACCCGCGTGTTCCTTAACGATCTGCTTGTACTGGTCTACCAGTTCCTTGAGAGCGTCTACGCTCAGTTCGTAGTCCAGCTTGACGCCCTTTTCTAGCTTCTTTGCGTCTAGGGCGGAGGAGAAGAATTCGCCTTCAATGTCCAGCACGGTCTTACCGAACATCTGGATTAGGCGGCGGTAGGAGTCCCAGGCGAAACGCTCGTCGCCACTTACCTTGGCCAGGCCCTCAACAGACTGGTCGTTTAGACCAATGTTGAGCACGGTTTCCATCATGCCCGGCATCGAGAACTTGGCTCCCGAACGCACCGACACCAGCAGCGGGTCCTCGGCGTCACCTAGCTGGCGGCCTAGGTCTTCTTCTACGCGACGTAGCGCGGTGGTTACCTGTACAGCTAGCTCCGGGGGAACAGCGCCGTCGTGCAAGTATGCGCGACAAGCGTCAGTAGTGATAGTGAAGCCAGGAGGCACCGGCAGTCCCAGGCGAGTCATCTCAGCCAGGTTTGCACCCTTACCGCCGAGCAGATCCTTCTGGTCCTTGTCACCCTCACTGAACATGTATACGTACTTGGGCATCTTCGCCTTCTTCTTGTCGATGCTTGCCTTACCATGCGGTGTGTGACGGGAAGTCACGCACCGACAAAATCCTAATGTGACTTATGGCCTAAATTCAAATTTTTACGCCCCAAACAGGCCAATATTTGTAAATATGTTAAAGCTTTTTGTGTGTGCAAGACTACAAATAGCGCTACAATCCCCCCAACCAAAATAACGAGGGCCGCCCCCGTTAGCGGGGGCGGCCCTAGTTATGTTAGCGGCCTACCAGGCCTGATGCGTTAGCTTCAGACAGCTTAAAGGTCAGACACCTTCCGCCTCTAACTTGGCAGATTCAATCTGTGCCGCTTCAGAGCGTTCACTGTCTTGGGCCTTGGGTAGGCGGGCGGCGCCCGGAATGGAAGTGAAGGTGAATTCACCTAGCAGGCCTTCACCCTGAGCGTCGACCAGGATGTGGCTGCCGCTAGCGATCTCACCGAACAGGATCTTCTCGCTGAGAGCGTCTTCAATGTCACGCTGCACGGCACGACGCAACGGGCGAGCCCCAAGCACCGGGTCGAAGCCACGGTCGGCCAGTAGCTCCTTGGCGGCGTCGGTCAGTTCAATAGACAGGTTCTGCTCTACCAGGCGCTTGTCGAGGCGGGCAATCATCAGGTCCACGATCTGGCGCACCTCAGGCTTGCTCAGCTGCGGGAAGACGATCAGATCATCGACACGGTTGAGGAACTCGGGGCGGAAGTGCTGCTTAAGCTCACGGTTAACGTGGGCCTTCATTTCCTCGTAATCCATGGCGCCGCTCTCAGTGGACTGGAAACCGGTGGCTACCGACTTACCAATGTCCTTGGAGCCCAGGTTGGTGGTCATGATGATCACCGTGTTCTTGAAGTCAACCACGCGCCCCTGAGCGTCAGAGAGGTGTCCGTCTTCAAGGATCTGCAGCAGCGAGTTGAAGATGTCCGGGTGGGCTTTTTCAACCTCATCGAATAGCACCACGGAGAAGGGACGACGGCGTACCTTTTCGGTCAGCTGGCCACCTTCGTCGTAACCAACATAGCCGGGAGGGGCACCAAACAGGCGCGAAACCGTGTGCTTTTCGGCGAATTCACTCATATCCAGCTGGATTAGTGCGTCTTCGTCGTCGAACAGGAACTCAGCCAGGGCCTTAGCCAGCTCGGTCTTACCCACACCGGTGGGACCGGCGAAGATGAAGGAACCGCCGGGGCGCTTGGGGTCCTTGAGTCCGGCGCGGGTGCGGCGGATGGACTTGCTTAGCGCCTCGATGGCCTTGTTCTGGCCCACGATGCGCTTGTGTAGCTCGGCTTCCATGTTGAGCAGCTTGGTGGATTCAGCCTCGGTCAGCTTGACCACCGGAATGCCGGTGCTCATGGCCAGTACTTCAGCGATCAGGTTCTCGTCTACCTCAGCTACCTGGTCTAGGTCACCGTTCTTCCAGGCCTGCTCTTTGGCGGCACGCTCACTGCCTAGGCGGCGTTCGTCGTCACGTAGGGCGGCGGCGCGCTCAAAGTCCTGAGCGTCGATAGCGCTTTCTTTTTCACGCTTAACCTCAGCGATGCGCTCATCAATTTCACGTAGCTCCGGCGGGGCGGTCATGCGACGGATGCGCAGGCGCGCGCCGGCCTCGTCAACCAGGTCAATGGCCTTGTCGGGCAGGTAGCGGTCATTGATGTAGCGGTCGGAGAACTTAACGGCCGCTTCGATGGCTTCATCGGTGATGATGACGCGGTGGAAGGATTCGTAGCGGTCACGCAGCCCCTTGAGGATCTGAATGGCCTGCTCAATGGTGGGCTGCTCTACCTGCACCGGCTGGAAACGGCGCTCTAGGGCGGCATCCTTTTCGATCTTGCGATATTCCTCTAGCGTAGTGGCGCCAATGGTCTGTAGCTCGCCACGGGCCAGCATGGGCTTGAGGATGGAGGCTGCGTCGACGGCGCCTTCAGCAGCACCGGCACTAACTAGGGTGTGGATCTCGTCAATAAACAAGATGATGTCACCGCGCGTGCGTACTTCTTTAAGCACCTTCTTTAGGCGCTCTTCGAAGTCACCACGGTAGCGCGAGCCGGCCACCAGCGAACCCATGTCTAGGGAGTAAAGCTGCTTGTCGCGCAGGGTTTCGGGAACGTCGCCGTGCACGATGGCTTGGCTTAGGCCCTCCACCACAGCGGTTTTACCTACACCGGGTTCACCGATTAGTACCGGGTTGTTCTTGGTGCGGCGCGAGAGGATCTGCATGACGCGCTCCATTTCCTTGGAGCGGCCAATTACCGGGTCGAGTTTGCCTTCGCGGGCGGCTTGGGTCAGGTTGCGGCCAAATTGGTCTAGGATGGCGCTTCCCGACGGCGTCCCCTCCTTGAGCGAAGAGGCACCGGACCCCACGGTTTCTTTGGCGTCATAGCCGCTGAGCAGCTGCATTACCGCCTGACGCAGGGCTGCCAGGTCGACGTCGAGATTACCCAGAGCCTGAACTGCCACACCTTCGCCTTCACGCAGCAAGCCGAGCAGGATGTGCTCAGTGCCAATGTAGTTGTGGCTTAGTTGTAGGGCTTCACGCAGGCTGAGCTCAAGTACTTTCTTGGCGCGTGGGGTGAAGGGGATGTGACCGCTAGGGGCAGACTGGCCCTCACCAATAATCTCCACTACCTGGGCACGTGCCTTGTCTAGAGTTACGTCCATTGACTCTAGAGCTTTGGCTGCTACGCCCTCACCTTCGTGGATGAGGCCCAGTAGCAGGTGCTCTGTGCCAATGTAGTTGTGGTTGAGCGCGCGCGCTTCGTCCTGTGCTAGGACGACGACGCGGCGAGCTCGGTCCGTAAAACGTTCAAACATTCGGGGCTGCTCCTTGGCAGGTCCATCGATAACTGTATGGCTTAAGGCTATCCCGCTTTCCTATAAAGCGGTCTAGCGGTTTCGCACGCGGCATATGCAAAGTTGAGCCTAGCCGACTCAGGTCAGCCAAAACCATTAATCACGCCACGCTTTATTTGGATTCCGAGTAATCCGATCGAGTATTTCATACGATGTCCCGAAATCTTGGCGCCTCAAAGAAGGCGCCCTAAAAACTGGGAGGACCGCCCCCACTGGAAGGGCAAGCAAGCGCCACGGAAGGGCAAGCGGGCCGGAGCTAAGCCTTCCCCCATAGGTGCATGACGCATACTTTGCCGCGCGATTCCATAAAAAACCTCAATTCCCTAGGGAATTAGGATTTTTTTAGCTAAATATAGCAGGTCACTTCTGTCAAGTAGTGAATACTTATTTTCTCTATGAAAAATAGCACATTTAGACTACAATATTTGCACGCGCTTAGTAACTGTTCAGGTTCCGCGCTCTAACTGGAGGTATAAAACATGCGCATCGTCAAGCAAACGCTTGCAGCCCACAACCGTGTTTCTGACGGCCAACTTGTAAGCGCCCTGCTGGCTTTAGGTTGCGCCGGAGCAACGTGGCTCATTTCCCCCTCAATGCCCCTGTGGGCAGCCTCAGTCAGCTTCGTGCTGTTCTTCATCTGGCTGGCCACCATCGACCGCATCACCGGGATTTTGGAGCCGGCCACCGGGCCCGGCACGTTTAAGTCCACTGCATCTAACAAGCACGGCGCACTGCTATTAGCGGCGCTAATTGCCATCACGGTGATCGCAGCCTGCCTATAAGCAGGCTGGGCGGCGCACCCAAGTGGCCGTAGGCCCATCATTGGCGCCACTATGCAAGGGAGCCTGGCAGTGCCAGGCTCCCTCTAGTTTGCAGATCCAGTTTGCAGATCTTAAGTCACTTAAGCCCATCCGGGTGCCGCCATGCCGCTATGAGGCAAAGCACAAACCTCACCTAGGCCTCAAGCTCAATAGTGACCGGCCCATCGGCCTGCATATCAATCACCATGTGGGCCCCAAACTGGCCCGTGGCCACCTCAAGCCCCCGCGAGCGCAGATCTTCAACCACAGCCTGCACCAGCGGCTCGGCCACATCAGCCCCGGCCGCCTGGTTCCAGCTGGGGCGGCGCCCCTTGCGGGTGTCAGCATAAAGGGTGAATTGGGAGACCACCAGCACCGGGGCGGCAGCATCGGTTACTGACAGCTCCCCTTCTAGCAGCCGCAAGTCCGCGATTTTGCGGGCAATTAAGGCCACCTGAGCGGCGCCGTCGTCGTGAGTAGCCCCCACTAAAACCAGCAGGCCCGGGCGGTCAATAGCGCCCACCACCTGGCCGTCAACACTAACTGCGGCGCGATTAACACGCTGGATAACCGCCCGCATCAGCTACGCCGGTTGTTGCGGTCGTTATCGTCAATGACGCGCAGCTTGGAGCGCACGCGGGCCGGGGCCAGCGCCGCCAGCTGGGGACGCACCCCCGCCAGGTACACTGCCGAGGCCGCCACCGCGATCATGCCGAAGAAGGAGTACCAGCCCAAAACCACGCAGGCCAAGCCCGCCCCAATGTGCACCCCGATCCAAGCGGACTTGCTTAGGCGCGAGGCGGCCGGGAATAGGTTAGCCGGACGTACCAGGGTGTCTAGCAGCGCCCAGACGATAATCAAAAACGCGCTGACAGCCAAGGCGATATTTACTACGGCTACAAATTGGCCCAGATAAAAGGCCACATACGCCAGGATTTCGCTCATACATACCTCACTTAAGTTCTTGACTGAGTTTAACGGCTAAGCTGCGTTTTCTGGGGCTAGCCATGCTCAGGGCGCAGCCGCTTTAAACCCAGACCCGGACGCTGGCTGGGTGAGGCTTCAGCCTTACCTGCGGGATCAACCAGTAGCTCTTGGCTAGCGCTTTCATAGCCGGATTCCAGATCTACCGCCAGCTCAGCTTGTGCGGGCACGCCTCGACGCACTAGGGCCAGGGCGATATTGCCCAGCTCCCAGTGGCGTGCCACGCTGGTGATCGCACCCACCACCTTGCCGGCGGGGTTGTCTCCGGCAGGCAGATATACGCGCGCACCTACCTCAGGTAGCTGCCCCTGCCAGCCGGCTAGTTGCAGCTGCACTAGGCGACGCGGGGGCCGACCCAGGTTGACCGTGCGGGCGATGGTTTCTTGGCCCGGGTAGCAGCCTTTGTTTAGGTGCACGCCGGTGCGTAGCCAATCTAGCTCGTTGGGGATGGCGCGGGCGTCCACTTCACGCGCCCAGCGTGGCAGCCCGGCCTCAATGCGTAGCGCCTCCCAGGCCAGCTCCCCCACTTGGGTTAAGCCCGCTGCCGCTAATGCTTGGCCGGGTTCTTGACCCGACGTCGCCGCTTGGCTTGGGACTGCCTCTTGGCCCAGAGCTGCCTGCCCAGCGTCGAGGGCCACTACTACCCCGCCGGCGCGGTAGTTGGCGCCAGGGTGGCGCGTGCCGGTGAAGTAGGTGCTGCCACCGGGGGTGATGCCCGGCCAGGGGTCACTCCAGGTGGTTACTAGGTTTTCGACGACGTCGGCCAGCTTTTGCACCCCGTCACCGATAGCCCCAGCTACCTGCAGATCTGGACGCACCTGGGCCTGCACGCGCAGCATGAAGCGGCGAGAGTTAAGCAACTGGGCTAACCCCTCACCGCAGCCGGCATCCACCAGCAGCAGCACGCTTTGCTCGCCCGGAGCTAATTGCTCAGCCGGGGCCGGCACCAAGCCGGCCACAGCCAAAGCAGCGTAGAGAATATGGCCGTTAGCGTCCAGGAACAGCACCTGGCGGGAGCTGCCATCATTTTCCAGATCGGTTAGTACTTGGCTGGAGACGGTGGTCAGGTAGCTGAGCCGGTCAGCGCCACTTACCTCAACGACGTCGCGACTAAGCCACGCCCAAGCCTGCCCCTGGGCCAGCAGCGCCTGCTCACGCAGGGGGTTACCAAAGTGTTCGGGTGCAAAAGCCATAGCTGTTTAAGCTACTTCGCGCTGGGCTCGTCAGCGCGCTCGCCTAGGGCAGCACCCATTTCAGGCTCTTGCTGGGCCTCGTCTTCAACGCGGCTGAGGCGGCCAGAGGCATAGGTTTTGAGCTCTTTACGGCCAAAAGCATCCATGTCCTGGGTCCACATCAGCTCAGAGTTAACCAGACCGTACATGCGGGTCATGCGTTCTAGCTCAGCGGAGAACTCGCTGCGCTGCACGCTGGTGGTAGCTAGCTCAATGCGCGGGCCCTGCACGGCGCCTTCCCATACGGCGGCGTGACCAGCCGGGTCGGCACTGATGATTTCCAGGTTGGTGATGGGAGTTACCGGGCCGGAGGCGGATTCAGGAGCTTCAGGCTTGTACTGGCCCACCGGACGCCAGTAAGAGGTTTCAGTGGACCACACCTGGGCGGGGGTGATCTTGCTGGCACCTTCAGCGCCGCTCATTTCGAAGTCGAGGTTCTCACTCTTGGTGGAGTCAACGGTCCAGATAGTGATGGTCTGCTTCAAGTAGGGACCGCCGTCGTGCTCGAAGCTCATCTCCTGATACACCGCCTGCTCGGGAACATCCTCGCCGTAGGTAAGAATGCCGTAGCCACGCCACTTACCTAGCAGCCAGGCTAGGGGGTAAAGATCGGGAGAAATATCGTCAGGAAAAGTAAAAGCCACGTGGCCAGTGTACGCGTCAGTCAGCTAGCTGGTCACGAAAGTTAGCCAGCCACGAAAGAAAGTCAGCCAGCCACGAAAGCGGCCATCACCCTGGCAATGTAGTAGGTGGGGGCCCCCACAGCCAGCACCGGCAGTACCGCCGAGGTGATGGCGGCACGTCCGCCAGGCACCCAGCGGTGGGTCCACAGCACACGGTTAGCGATTGCCATTAGCAAACCAGCCACGAAACCGATCACCAGGCAGCCCGCCCCGGAACGCAGGGCCGTATCCACAGCCTGGTGGGAGGGGCCAAAAAAGCCGGCCAGGGCCAGGGCCACGGCCACGGCGCAGCTGGTTAGGGCCGGGATGATCACCGTCAGCATTTCTAGCACCCACGCGGGCACCTCCAGTACCGTCAGCGAAGCACCAATCAGCAGGGCCACAGCCGTGGGCACAATAACGCTAGAGGCAGCCAAGCCGGAGGAGAACACGCACCAGGCAGCCCCAGAAACCAGCACCACCACCCCAGATAGGGAGGTGAATAGTTCTTCCAGCAGGCCTTCGTGGGCTCCGGAACGCATTTGTAGGGCAAATACTGCCAGCACCCCAATACCAGCTAGCTTGGTGGCGTCACCGTATTCGTCGGTTAGGGTGAGCGTGACGGCACTGGCGATCCCAAATAGTGCCAGGAAAATACCGGTGACATTGTCGTGCTCAGCCTGGATCAGTGCCGGCCAGCCTTGAGCGAAACACACCGCCAAGCCACACACCAGCAGGCAGGTAACCCAGAACGGGGATACGGCAGTTAGGGCCAGCAATAGCGGCATAACCCCAGCCATCGCCAGGCGCGTCCAGGCAGTGTCCACCAGACCGGTTTCCACAACGCCGTCGCTGGTGTGGTATTGGGTCCCGTAGCGGCGCGCGGCCTGTTCCTTCACGCTGGTACGTGTCCGCTTACGCCCGGAAACCTGGTTCTGGGCGGGTGCGGCAAGGGGTTCTGATTGCGCAGGCGAATTAGTCACCCTTGAATCGTCCCATATGCTGCCGATACATGCACCTTAACCACCCAAAAGGCCGTAAACTTGTGCCTGGTGTCGCATTAGGGGTATCAGTACTTTAAGGAGGAAGCAAATGAGGCTGGTCATGCTTAGCAACGAGCCTGAGGCCAGTGCCGTGCTGCCAGCCATCGCTTTTCTCGAACACCAGGTGCAGGTTTTGCCGCCCCAGCCTGATTCTTATGGGGCGCTTGAAAATGCCGACGTCGTAATGGTTGATGCCCGCACGGATCTGTTGCGGGCGCGGCCCCTATGCCAACTGCTGGCCACCTCCATGGACTATACGGTGCTGGCTGTGATTGAGGAGGGCGGCGCTGTGGCTCTGACTTCCTCTTGGGGGATTGCTGATTTTGTGATTGCTTCTGCTTCCCCGGCGGAGTTAGCGGCCCGGTTGCGGCTGCTGGAGTCTAGCGTGGTTGCAGACAGTAATTCTGGCTCTAGTGGTTCTAAGGATGAGTCGATCCTGGAAGTTGGCGACATAGTGATTGACACTGACGCCTACAGCGTGCGTTTGCATGGTAACACCCTGGATTTGACCTATAAGGAGTTTGAGCTGCTTAAGTATTTGGCTGCTAACCAGGGCCGGGTGCTTACTCGTCAGGCTTTACTCGACGCCGTGTGGGGCGAGGATTATATTGGCGGCTCACGTACTGTGGATGTGCATGTGCGGCGTTTACGCGCCAAGCTTGGCGGTGAGCATGATCATCTCATTGGCACCGTGCGTAACGTGGGTTATCGATTGGACTTGGACGAGTAACCGTGTAGAGTTGGGGCCGGCATCGGGTCGCGACGGGCCCCGGGCTCCAAAATCTGCCGCTACGAGCGGCCTACGCGCCGACTGGCGCTCTCCGACCCGGTGCTGCTTAATCTTTTCTGCGCTTTTAATCCCTTTGTCATAAAGTCCCTGTTGGGCGGGATTCTAGCGGCCCTGCTGGCCGAGGTTTTACCAGCCTACTGGGCTTTGCTTTAGCTGCCCTAGTGGCCAGAGTTCTCATACACGTTGCGGATTACTTTGGCTGGGTTTCCGACGGCGACGGCGCCGGCTGGGATGTCCTTAACCACTACCGACCCTGCCCCCACTACGGCGTCGTCACCAATGGTGACCCCGGGGCAGACGATTACCCCGCCACCAAGCCAAACATTGTTACCGATAGTGATGGGTTTGCCGCCTTCTAAACCGGTTTTCCGGGTGGCCGGATCCAACGGGTGGATGGGGGTCAGCAGCTGCACGTTAGGGCCGATTTGGCAGCTATCACCGATGACGATGTCGGCTACATCCAGCGCGATTAGCCCAAAGTTAATGAATACGTTGTTGCCTACGCTGATGTGGCAGCCGTAGTCGACTGCTAGCGGGGGTCGGATAGTTACGTTTTGGCCGACGTCGCCCAGCACCTGTCGCAGCAGAGCGTCTGCCTGGTCTTTGTCGCCAGCAATAAAGGCTAGGCGGTATTCTTCCAGGAGTTTGCTGCTACGGGCTGGGATTTCATTAAAGCGCGCATCGGTGGGGTCTACGCGGTATAGCTCCCCGGCCCGCATACGTTCCCAGTTGCTGCGGTTGTCTTCTACGGCGACGGCGTCTGGCTCACTCATACCAGAACGATACCCATACTTAGCGGCAAATACCCGCAGTTTAAACTCTGCGAGCCACAGGCCACGCGAGACGCCATGGTCTGCTCAACGCCAGGGTCTCCTCGGGCGCTATACCAGAACGATACCTAGGGTGAGGAAGATGATGGCTAGTAGCGGGGTGGTGCCTTGTTTGAGGGCAGCTGGGCGCTTGTCTGGGCTGGTGATAAATAGCAGTGCGGCTGCGGCCAGCATGGAGCCGGTCCCGAAGAACATTAGGCTTAGGCCTACTGCGTGGCTGGCTGTGTAGTAGATGATGGCGCCTAGAAGTATTTCGATAGCTAGAAATAGGTTGTAGAAGCCTTGGTTGAAGGCCATCTCTTTAGTGTTGGCGGCCTGCTGGGGGCTCATATTGAAGGTGGTAAGGGTTTTCTCGCTGGTCCAGGAAATGGATTCCATTTTGAAGATGAGCACGTGAATGAGCGCTGCAGCAATAGCTAGGACTAGGCCGGTAATAAACATCTGTATGCCTTTGAATTTGAAGGGATGAGTTTAAATGGGGCCTGGCAAGGGTGGCCCGTAAGTATAAAGGCAGCTTTAGGCTGCCTTTAAATCGTAAAGGTCGGCCGTTACGGCCGACGGGTTGGGAACATAAAAGTAGGGGGTGTGTTAGAAAAACTAACACACCCCCTACAAAGCCCGATCTTCAAGACCACAAACAAAAAAAGGTGGTGGGGGCGCCGACCCCAACCAAATAGGACCAAACACCCCCACCACAAAAACACGGTTGGCAGTGCCCTACTCTCCCACA
>ERZ773233.347-NODE-347-length-32533-cov-4.394606_pt1 | contig 32533 bp, 29 predicted proteins | sample MGYA00580991_ERZ773233 | MGnify/ENA primary metagenome ERZ773233 (study PRJEB29015, sample SAMEA2738178) | human oral metagenome | biome: human oral; feature: human-associated habitat; material: saliva | place: China | collected 2161 ...
GTGGTTTCTTGATGTAACATAATTTATATAATTTAAAAGTTTTTAAATACAAAAAAATCATCCTCAAAGTCTGTGATGGTCAACATCGCCACACAGAACAGATTTTTTTTGAACTTAAAAAATATTTTCCCAATATCTCACTCTCCACGGTCTATAGAAACATCAATGAACTCATAGACTCAGGAGAGCTCAAAGAAGCGATAGTTTTAGGTGGAAGAAGCTATTATGAATCTACCGCAAAAGAACACGCCCATCTTATTGATACTGAATCTGGAGAAATCTACGACATCGATCTTCCGGTAGTAAAAATGGAAGGGATTCCTGCTGGATTTTCGGCGCAAAAAATTAGTCTAAATATCTACGGAACATTCAAAAAAAGCCCTTAATTTTCACGAAATTCCTCCTCAGAACGCAATCCTCAACATAAAAGATTTAAAATCAGACATCCCTAAAGAGAACAGTTTTCGAAAGATTCATTTCATTTCGGAAACAAACCGCTATTTCATGCTTTCGTAAAAATAAGGAAGAAAAACATTCTCCCTTTTTCAAAAAGAATTTAAAAAACAGACTAATTTCATATTTTGTAAAGGATGTATTAAAGGAAAATACAAGATATTTTGACAAACATACAAAGAAAAACTATAATAATGAAGAAACTTTTACTCTTCAATGACACTATGGGAAGTAGTTTTGATAACAAAAAATATCTTGAATCCGCAATCTCAAACCTCAAAGAGAAAGTAACAAATACCAAAGGGAAACTCTACGTTGAAATCGGTGAGGAATTACTCAAAAACAATTCTACCACAACAGAAATTCCAGGTTTCGATCTAGATAACAAGAAAAAAATAGTTTCAGAATTCAGACAGGATTCTGAGATTTTAGTCTGTATCAATGCACGAAATATCATTGAAAATGTGCCTCTAGTCGAGAACGGACTTCCATGTATTGATCATATTGAACTAATGTTAAAAAAAATCTCCACTGCAACCTGAATCAAACCCCAAATAGTCATCACGCATGTTAAGATAGAAGAAATGTATGATCTCATTTTCTCTTTTGAAAAGAGATTCCAAAAAAAAGGCTATAAAGTACGAGAAAACTACCTCAAAAATAGCTTTCCAGATGATAAAAAATTTCTCCTAAGCGAAAACTGATTTGGAAACGATGACCATATTCCTTTCTCCAAAAAAGTCATCTTCGTCACTTCAATTGGCAATAAAAGTGGCAAATTAGATACTTGTGTCTGACAAATTTATCGTGATCTTTGAATAGGAATGGAATCCAGCTTTTGTCTTCTTCAAGACACTCCAATACAAGCTCTAGAAGCGAATAGCGAAGAGATAGACCAAGCATCTCCTCAAAGGACTTTTTCCATCATCAAAAATCTCCTTAGCAAAGAAGTTGAACAGGATAATCTTATCAATCTCTATAATTCCGAGAGAGAAATGACAATTTGTCCAGAGAGAAATAAAAACTCCTAAATTCCATCAGCCCAAAATCTGAATTTCTAATTTCTATTGAAGTAAAAACTTAAATAGCTATAGTTCCATCCTTTACTTTCAAAAAAGAATGCTATCAGCAAAAAAAGTTATCCGTATCGCCTCCCTTGGTGCAGCCCTACTAGCAGTCATAAAACTAACACTTTGAATAATTTCTTGAAGTATGGTAATCATCGCATCTGCAGTAGATTCCGTAATGGACCTGATCATCTCAATGCTTAATCTCTTCGCATTAAAAGCAGCAGAAAAACCAGCAGATAAAGAACACAATTACGGACACGGAAAAATCGAAGCAATCGTAGCCCTTGCAGAAAGCGTTTTCATCTGAGGCTCTGGAATTATTTTGATCTATTCATCGATCCAGAAATATCTTAATAGGACTCCACTAGAAGAAACATGAGCATGAATTATCGCAATGGGAATTGCGATTCTCATTACTGGAATCATCATTTTTTTACTCAGAAAGGTAAACAAAAAGGATAAAAGTCTGATTATTCAGGCAGATTTAATGCACTATGAGATGGATATCCTTACCAATATTTGAATCATCATTACCCTAATCATTATACAACATACTCAATGGTTTTGGATGGATCCAATTATTGCAGGTGGAATGGCACTTTACATGATTTATAGTGCACGAAGCATTGCAAAAAAAGGAATTGATCTCTTAATGGACACGAGTTTAGGGAAAGACCATGAGATTGGAGCAATCATTCTAGCCCACCCCGCAGTAAAAAGCTTCCACGAACTCAGGACCCACCAATCAGGAAACCGAGCATTTATCAGCTTTCATATGGTGTTTAAAAACGCGGGGATTAGCCTCAAAGAAGCCTACCAAGTAAACAATGACGTCGAAACTTCCATCAAAAAGAAATTTAAAAAAGCAAATGTGCTCATCAAACTAGATCCAATTGACGACGAAAAAAGCCCGCAATAATATTAAAAAAAATAAAAAATCTGAATAAGCATCCCCATTCAGACTTTTTCTAGTATATCTCCAAATTATCTTGCAAGAGCAACGTGTGAGGCTTCAATAGTTGTTGATACAACACCAAGTTCAGCCTCAGTTTTATCTGCTTCTGCAGTAAAGACCATAAATGTCATCACTGCTGCATACACGACAACTCAAAAGAAAGCTACATCTCTAACAATCTTCTGAACCTTTGTTCTTTCAGCCTCAGCTTTGTGGAGTTTTTTTACTAGTTTTTTCATGGGTGTATTTTTATAAAAAATAAAGACAACATTATTATAGCACAAAAACAATATTTGTCAAGTATTAGAAGACTTTTTATGAAGAAGTGATAAATAGCAATTCTAAAGCAGGAAATTTTAGTCAAAAAGCGAAAGAAAATACTGAATTTTTAATCAGTTTTTCTACTTTTTTATGGAAATAGAAAAAAGAATAGCTATAGTTTGCTACCATTTTACTCATACAAATATTCGATGTATACCCACGAAATGATTGTATTTTGAGTCATAGTCTCGACTATGATACTACTCGACTTAGGACTCTTCAATAAAAAAAGTCACGAAGTGAAGACAAAAGAAGCACTTATACGAACACTAGTTTGGATCGGACTTTCAATGCTTTTCGCAGGATATGTTTATCGAGATTCAGGAGTAGAAAGATTTTCACAGTTCCTTTCTGCGTATTGGATAGAAAAATTACTTTCTGTAGATAATCTCTTCGTGTTTGTGATGATTTTCAGCTTTTTCCGCGTTGAGAAAAAAGCACATCATAAAGTACTATTTCGATGAGTGCTTTGAGCGTTAATTTTTAGAGCATTCTTTATTTTTACGGGAGTAAAACTTATCCAGCTTACCTATCTTCCAGAATTTTCCATAAGAAATTTCTCAATAAAGATCAATATTTTACTTTCTCTATTCTGAATATTTCTGATCTATGCTGGGATAAAGTCATTTTTTCAGAAAGAACAAGCAGAAGAAAAACAGAACTTCTCTGAGACTTTAGGAGCAAAAATCGTAAAACTGATTTTCCCAAGGATGACCGATGAGTTTCACGAATCAGATTTCTTTGTGATAAAAAACGGACTAAAATACGCCACTCCTCTATTACTCGTCGTAGGTGTAGTTGAATTTTCAGATATACTTTTTGCCGTAGATAGCATTCCTGCAATTTTTGCGATCGCTCCAAACGATCCTTTTATTCTCTACGCTTCCAACATTTTTGCAATTCTCGGCTTAAGAAGCCTCTACTTTCTGCTGGCCAATTTTATTGATAAGTTCGCTTATTTAAAGTATGGAATAGCAGTAATTCTCACCTTTATTGGACTAAAAATGCTTGTAAGTCCTGTTATTCATTTCTCTTCTACTACCTCACTGATTATCTTGATCAATATCCTCGTCCTCTCACTAATCATTTCTCTGATTATGGAAAAGAAGAAAAAAAAGAAATAAAAAATCTGATTTTAATTTTTTTTAACCTTTTCCCCGGAGATAAAAAACACTTGAAAACAGCAGGCGTTTTTTTATAGTAACGATGGTCACATTTTTTTGAATTTTTGGGATTTCTCTCAGAGATTTGAAGAAAACGGCAAAGCCAATTATTTTATTTTAAAGTTTTATACTGATGGCAAACGACAAAAAACCTTTGGATAAGGTAAGGAATATCGGTATCATGGCGCATATTGATGCTGGTAAAACTACAACAACTGAGAGAATTTTGTATTACACAGGGAAGAAGCACAAGATCGGTGAAACTCACGATGGAGAAGCTGATATGGATTGGATGGAGCAGGAAAAAGAAAGAGGTATTACTATTACTTCTGCTGCTACGACATGTTTTTGGCATGACATCCAGATAAATGTGATTGATACCCCAGGTCATGTGGATTTTACGGTAGAAGTAGAGAGATCTCTTAGAGTGCTTGATGGTGCTGTTGCTTTGCTTGATGTTTCTCAAGGAGCAGAACCTCAGACAGAAACGGTTTGGAGACAAGCTGATAAATATGGAGTTCCTAGACTCATATTCGCAAATAAGATGGATAAAATGGGAGCAGACTTCTTCATGTCTCTTGAATCAGTAGAAAAAAGACTGAGCGACAAGGTAGTTCCTATTCAACTTCCTATTGGAAAGGCTGATACTTTTGAGGGAATTATTGACCTTATCACAATGAAAGCCTACCATTTTGAAGGAGAAAAAGGAGTAGACGTTGTTGAAGGGGAAATCCCAGCAAATATGCAAGCACAAGCTGAAGAATGGAGAGAAAAAATGATTGATGCAATCTCAATGTTTGATGATGAACTTGCTGAAAAATTCCTAGGAGGAGAAGAAATCAGTATTGATCTTATAAAAAAGGCAATTAGAACAGGAACTATTAGCAATCAGCTTTATCCTATGCTTTGTGGAACTGCACTTGGAAACAAAGGAGTACAGCTTGTACTCAATGCAGTAGTAGATTTCTTACCTTCCCCATTGGATAGAAAAGAAATCATTGGTCACAATCCAGACAATGAAACAGAAGAAGTAAAAAGAACACCAAGTGTAACTGATCCTGTTTCTGCCATTGCTTTCAAGATCATGACAGATCCTTTTGTTGGTACGTTAACTTTCGTGAGAGTATACTCAGGAACTATCAAGTCAGGAGATACTTTGCTTAATTCTATTACTGGAAAGAAAGAAAGAGTAGGAAGACTTCTTCTGATGCACGCCAACAAGAGAGAAGAAATTTCTGAAATTTCAGCTGGAAATATCTGTGCTTTCCTCGGACTTAAAGAAACTCAAACAGGACATACGCTTTGTGATGCTGCAAAACCTATCGTTCTTGAAAAAATGGAATTCCCTGATCCAGTGATCCATATTGCTATTGAACCAAAATCAAAAGCTGATCAAGAAAAACTCGGTTTGGCTCTTTCAAAACTTATGGCTGAAGATCCTTCTTTCACTGCTCATTCTGATGAAGAAAGTGGGCAAACTGTGATCGGAGGTATGGGAGAACTTCATCTTGATGTGATCGTTGATAGACTCAAGAGAGAGCATAAAGTAGAAGTAAATACTGGTAAACCTCAAGTAGCGTATAGAGAAACTATTTTCACTACTGCAGAAGGAGAAGGACTCTTCAAGAAACAATCTGGAGGTAGAGGTCAGTATGGACACGTAGTTCTTAGACTAGAAAAACTTCCTGAAGAGAAAAACTATGAATTTGTGTCAGAAATTAAAGGTGGAGTTATCCCTAATGAGTTTATCCCTGCTATTGATAAAGGAGCTAAAGAAACCATGGCTCAAGGTATCCTTGCTGGATTCCCAATCATCAATATTAAGGTAGTTCCTTTCTTTGGTTCTTACCATGATGTAGATTCTTCAGAAGTTGCGTTTAAAGTTGCTACTTATAAGGCTTTTAAAGAAGCTTTCTCAAAAGCATCTCCTGCAATCCTTGAACCAATCATGTCTGTAGAAATTGTAACTCCAGAAGAATATGTAGGAACCGTAATGGGAGACCTTTCTTCTAGAAGAGGAATCATTCTCGGACAAACTCCAAGAGGAAATGCTACTGCAATTGCGGCTAAAGTTCCACTTTCTGAGATGTTTGGATATGCAACTGATCTTAGATCAAATACTCAGGGAAGGGCTGCATACTCTATGGAATTCTCAAACTATGAAAAAGTTCCAGGAATGATTGAGAAGAAAATTATTGAAGAAAGAGCAGGAAAAGTAAAGAAGATGGATGAAGAATAATTTGATTCAGGAATTTTCAAATGATACTGAAAAACACTCTATTATGGAGTGTTTTTTCTTAATCTCTAATTCTTACTTGAAAAGTGGACTTAAAACTCTATAAGTAAGCCGTCTTTTATTCTGCTTTGTAAGTATGTGAATTCATACGTTCCATGTCCCCACGAGAATAAGAAGTTAGAAAGAGGAAATCTGATTTTTTATTTTTTTTGTATATAAAACTATCATGGCAACGAAATTGACTTCAAGAGCTGAGAACTATTCTGAGCGATATAATGATTTAGTAAAATATGCAGATCTTGCGGAAAATTCTTCTGTGAGAGGGTGTATGGTGATTAAACCGTATGGATACGCGATCTGGGAAAATATTAGAGATGTGCTTGATGCGATGTTTAAGGCAACCGGGCATCAGAACGCCTATTTTCCACTCTTTATCCCAAAATCTTTTTTTAGTAAAGAAGCGAACCATGTAGAGGGATTTGCCAAAGAATGTGCAGTCGTGACGCACTATAGGCTCAAAAATGACGAAAATGGCAAAGGGATTGTCGTAGATCCTGAGGCGAAATTGGAGGAAGAGTTGATTGTTAGACCGACTTCAGAAACGATTATCCGAGATAGTTATAGAAATTGGATCAAGTCACATCGTGATTTGCCACTGCTCGTAAATCAATGGGCAAATGTGGTAAGATGGGAGATGAGAACTAGGATTTTCCTTAGAAGTGCGGAATTTCTTTGGCAAGAAGGGCATACTGCACACGCTACGGCTGAGGAAGCTGATATTGAAGCGAGAAAAATGATGGAAGTGTATTCAGATTTTGTTTCTCATTTTATGGCAGTGTATCACTACAAGGGAGAGAAACCTGAACATGAAAAGTTTGCAGGAGCGGTTAAGACCTATACTTTTGAACCAATGATGCAGGATTTTAAGGCACTTCAGGCGGGAACTTCCCATAACCTCGGTCAAAACTTCGCAAAGGCCTTTGATGTAAAATTCACCAATAAAAATAATGAATTGGAATATGTCTATGCGACTTCTTGGGGAGTTACTACAAGACTTCTTGGTTGTCTGATTATGACACATTCTGATGATCATGGATTGGTCTTGCCACCTGCACTTGCACCGCTTCATCTCGTGCTTGTTCCTATTTTCAAAACGAATGAGGATTTGGATCAGATTTTAGAGGCTTTGCAACCTGCTTTGGATCAGCTCAAAGCTTCAAAATTACAAATAAAGTCTGATTTCCTCTGAACTTACGATCTCCCTTACAAAGTGAAGATTGACGATGACGATCAGAAATCCCCATGACGAAAATTCAATGAATGGGAACTCAAAGGAGTACCAATTAGAATCGCTGTTGGAAAAAGGGATTTGGAGCAAGGACAGGTAGAACTTTTTAGGAGAGATACGATGGAAAAGAAACTTGTAAAGCTTGAAAATCTCGCTGAGGAGATTCAGACTTTGCTTCTTGAAATTCAAGAAAAAATGCTCGCAAAACATCATCTTTTCACTTTGGAGCATACTTTTACTGCGAATACTTATGAGGAACTTAAAGAAAAGGTTGAACAAGGTTTCGTGCTAGCTCATTGGGATGGGACAAGGGAAACTGCGATGAAGGTGCAAGAAGAACTCAAAGCGACGATTAGATGTCTGCCATTTGATATGCCTGAAGAAGCGGGAATTGATCCTGTGAGTGGAAAGCCTAGTACGAGAAGAGTAATTTATGCGAAGAGTTATTAATATTATCTTTTATATTCTAAAAAAAGCCTGAATTCTTATTGCAGGCTTTTTCTTGTTTACAATTATTTTTAGTAGTTGAAAGAAGCAATTTCAAAGTAAGCTTGTGGATGATCACAGGCAGGGCATCTTTCTGGAGCAGAACTTCCTTCGTGAAGATATCCACAATTTCTACATTTCCAGATAAGTTTTTCTCCTACCTGGAAAACTTTTCATGATTCCAGATTTTCATAGAGTTTTCTATATCTTTTTTCATGGGCTTCTTCAGCTTTTGCGATCATTGTAAATACTGTAGCAATTTCAGGAAATCCTTCAGCTAATGCAACTTCAGCAAAATGAGGATACAGTTCGCTTCGTTCTTCATTTTCTCCATCAGCTGCGGCTTTGAGGTTTTCAAGTGTCGTTCCGATTTTCCCAGCAGGGTAGGTAGCTGTAATCTCAACCATATTCCCTTCAAGAAATTTGAAAAATCTTTTTGCATGTTCTTTTTCGTTGGCTGCAGTTTCCTCGAAGAATCAAGAAATCTGTTCTAAACCTTCTTTTTTTGCTTGTTTAGCAAAGTAATCATACCTCATTCTTGCCTGAGATTCTCCAGCGAACGCTTTGAGGAGGTTCTTTTCTGTTTGTGTTCATGATAAGGTTGGCATATTTTTTTTGTCTAATAAATAAAATCATTCTCAATATAGTTAATCTATCTCCTAAATCAAGAAATTATTTCCCTTATAGAAAAAGTTTACTCTCAAGAAAATCACGGTTCAGAATTTCTTTTTTATTGTAAACTTTGAGCTTTTAATTATAAAGATTCTGTTTATTTGGTGTGAAAAGCAGATGAAGATTTTGGTAGGGCTTTCAGGAGGGGTTGATAGTGCAGTTGCAGCTTATCTTTTGAAAGAGCAGGGACATGAGGTCGTTGCTGGGTTTATGAAAAATTATGTTTCTGATACTGGGAACTGTACGACCTATAATGATGCCATAGATGCGATCAAAGTTGCGGAATTTTTGGGAATAGAAATCCGCTCTTTTGACCTCCAAAAAGAATATCAAGAAAGGATTATTGATTATATTTTCTCTGGTTATCAGAAGGGAATTACTCCAAATCCTGATGTCCTTTGTAATTCTCTTATCAAGTTTGATGTCTTTTTACAGAAGGCTTTAGAACAAGATTTTGATAAAATTGCAACAGGGCATTATGCAAGAATCCAAGAATCTTGTAAAGAGCGATGAGAGCTTTTCTGTCATCTTCTTCGTTGAGTAGATCATAATAAAGATCAATCTTATTTCCTTGCAGGACTTAATCAATTTCAGCTTCAGCATTCAGTTTTTCCTCTCTGAGAGCTTACAAAGCCTGAGGTGAGAGCGATTGCTGAGAAGATCGGTCTTCCTAATGCTAGTCGTAAAGATTCTCAAGGGCTTTGTTTTATTGGAAATGTGCCGATTAAGCAGTTTCTCCTTCAAAAATTTCCTATCAAAAAAGGAGAAATCAGAACCCTTGAAGGTAAAAGCGTTGGAACTCACGATGGGGCTTATTTTTTTACAATTGGACAAAAGCAAGGTCTTGGATTGAATTTTAAGGCTTATGTCTACCGCATTGATATTGAAAATAATATCGTTTATGTTTGTGATAAAGAAGCTGAGGAATTACAGACCCAGGAAATCCTCGTGAAAGATTGGTATTGGATCGCTGAGGAAGCAGAAATAGGGCAAGATTTGACAGGGAAAATTCGTTATCGTCAAAATCCACCGGTTTCTTGCACACTTCTCAAAAAAGAAAAAACAGAAGTTTTGATTCGTTTCTCAGAAGCTCAACGAGCCGTTGCTCTAGGTCAGGTTTTTGTTCTTTATGATGGAGAAGTTTGTCTTGGAAGTGGAATTATTAGTTAGTTTTTTTAGAGATTTTTCCTGGCTTCTAGCAGCTTTACTTTAATTTCAGTTGGAGTTTTAGGGTTTTTTAGGGTAAATTGGAGAATTTTTTGGAGATAAGGAAGAAGCGTTTGCAAAATAACCTGATATTTCTTTTCTTTTTCATTGAGCGTTTCTAGTTGTTGGTCTCGCCAAAGGGTAAGTTCAGAAATTTTCTGAATTTGAGCTTCTTCTAGTTGGTTATGCAGGGCTTTAGAGAGTAGGCTTTCTTTATCTGCTTCAGCGAGAAGTTGAACAAAAGAAAGGAGCTGTTCCGCTGCTTCGTAGGATTCAAGATAGTTCATAATCTGATTTTGATAGAAAAGTGCAACGAAGAGGAGTTCTCTCTCCAATTGATATTTTTCCTGTTGCTGCTCTTGTTTGTGTGTTTGCTGAATGACCTGAAATCTTCAGTCAGTATTTTTGTATCTTTTGAACTGGGCATCAAGGACTTCATAAGCAAACCCAAGTTTTTCTGCTAATACACCTTTATAATGCTCCTGAATCGTCAAACTATTTACTGAAAGAATGAGGTCAAAAAGCGTATTTATGAGTTTTTGCTTATCTACTGGAGAGCTCATATCCGAATGTAGACGAAGATGATCGTATATTGCAAGAAATCCATCTTTTGCCTCAGATAAACAGGTTTCAAAAACTGATTTTCCTTCTGGAGTATTTGCCAGATCATCAATATCTTTATTTTCTTCTGGGAGTTTGATGATTCTAGGAAAGAGATTCTCTTGATAAAAGAGTTTGAGTGCTCTTTGGGTAGCTTGCTGGCCTGCACCGTCATTATCAAACATGAGATAGATATTTTCGGTGTATCTTTTCAGGATTTTGACGTGATGTTCGGAAAGTGCGGTTCCAGAAGTGGCGATTCCAATTGGTAATCCCAACCTTGCAAGCCCTAAAACATCCATCTGACCCTCTACAATAATCAGCTTTTCATGTTCTCTGATTCCTGTTTTTGCGAAATTAAGTCCATAAAGGATTTTTGATTTTTCAAAGGCTTTGTGTTCTGCGCTGTTGAGATATTTTGGTTTATCTTCAGGGTTGAGTACTCTGGCAGAGAAGCCAATCACATTGCTCATTGTATCAAAAATCGGAAAAGTAATCCTATTTCTAAAAAATGCATAAATCTCGCCATTAAGATTTTTTTTAGCGAGGGAAGCGTCTACAATATCTGCATCACTAAAGCCTTTTGATCTCAAGAGCTGAATGAGTTCGTAATGCTTATCTGGAGCATAACCAAGTCAAAAAAGCTGAATGAGTTCAGGAGTCAGCTTTCTGTCTTTTTGTAAATAACTCATTGCTTCAGGACTATTCTTTAGCTGTTCTTTAAAGAAATTTTGGGCTAAGCTGTGGATTCTCTTGAGCTTCCCTTTTTCATCACTTTCTGCGGTCATTTTTTTGAGAGAAGTATCATATTTTTCTAGGTCGATATGCTGCTGTTTGGCGAGTTCTTTTACTGCATCTCGAAAATCAATTCTCTCGATCTCTTGGATAAAGGTTAGCACGTTTCCTCCTTTCCCACAACCAAAGCATTTGAAGATTTGTTTGGTCGGAGAAACCATGAGAGAAGGGGTTTTTTCATTGTGAAAAGGACAACAACCAGAAAAATTACTTCCTGCTCTCTTGAGGGGAAGGTATCTTCCGATAACGTCTACAATATCGGTGCTTTGCAAAATTTCATCAATCAAGGGATTTGCCACTAAGGAAAGTACTATGAGAGTAAAAATCTGTTTTTAGCATAGAGATTTTGTTTGGTAAATCAAGAAAAGAAGTTTTTTAAGTCTTTTTTTCTAATTATAGTTGAATTTTTAATCTTCAAGATTATGGTGAACATTTTTCAATCTGATGAGGATAATGTATTTGCTTTCTTAGATCATAAGTCTGTATTCCGAAGCTAAAGAGTAGAATATAAAGTTTTTAAAATTATCCTCACAAATCGTTCAATTGTCATAGTAGAAAAAGAAATAGATCTTGCCGTTCTTTTTTAGTAGCAAAAAACAACGGTGAGAACTGGGAAATCTTTCCTTGAAAAAAAAACAATTCATTAAACATAGGGCAAGCATTAGGCTTTTTTTACTTTCTAAAAGTCAAGAACAATGATGAAGTACAAACTTGTTGAAAGAGCGAATCCGCTCAAAAAGGAAGAGCCAAAGAAATTTTATGCTCAGCCTGTCTATGCGGACAAAGTAACGCAAAAGCAACTTGCAAAACAGTTGGCAGACTTGTCTTCACTCTCAGCAGGAGATGTAGCGAATGTCATCCAGAATCTCGTGGAAGAATTCCCAAAGATTTTGACCAGAGGCGGAATTGTTCAGCTTTGAGATTTTGGAAGTTTCCGTGTGACCTTGAGTAGTACAGGGGCAGAGGCAAAGGGAAAGTTCTCTACAGAAACGATCACTCCAAAGATTAGCTTTCTCCCAGGAGTAGAGCTCAAGAAGCAACTTGCAAGTATGAAGTATCAGCAAGAGTAGTGCTTTTTTGCTATGTTCACAACCTCTTCCCGACCGTCCACGACCTCCCCCTAACCCTCTGTCCGCTCTGCGAGACCCAAGCCTATCAGAGAGGGGAATGAAGAGGGTAAAAATTTGCTCCCTGATAGGGGAGCTGGCGACCACGACTTGTCGTGGTTGACTGAGGGGGTGCACAGAGCAAACTGAGAGCGAGGTGCTAATAAAAAAAACTAAACGGAAACTTTTCAAAAAGTAGGCGTTCACTTTTTAAAAAGTAAACGGTCAAAAAAGAAAAAGTATCCGTTCACTTTTCATGTGAGTGATGAGGAGCTTTCCTCAACTCAAATATTTTATTCTTTCAATATTATACTATGACAACCGTAGAAAAAAAAGAAACTGGAACGACTTCATAGGTCGTGTATGTTAATGCAGGACAGAGTAATGGTCTGTGAACTACAGGATTTGTATTTGCCTTGTTGGCAATCTTCTTGTGATGGGTGCCTGTATTATGATGGATCTTATGGATCTTGTGAGCAATTTTTTCGTTTGTTGGAATCTTTAAGGCTCCTAAAGGATTAGCGATTGCTGGTTTGATCATTTCATTTATTGATTTGATTTTGTTACTTACTGTTTTTGGAGCACTTTTGAAAGCATTATTTTAATTTATAAATTAAAGAAAGATGATTGATTATAATTTACTGGTTGAGTGTATGCAAAATCCTGCAAAATTGACTGAAGGGAATGTTGCTAGTACATGTCGTATGATGCTTAAAGGCTTTGTAACTAAAGCAGAATGGGAAACTCTTCGTAGTAAAATGCCCAATAATTTTGGTGATACTATTAGTAAAACAAAGGCTCTGTATAGGTTTGCACATATGTTGGAAGCATCTGATAAAACCTTACAAGAAATTCTTTGCTCTCAAGGATGGTCTTACTCAAATAGACTTTCTATTCACAAAAGTATAGGAGATTACTTCTATGATTTTATTAAAGGTTGTAAAGATATTGATGCTTTGATGAATCTTTTGAGTAATTTAAATACAGGAGATGATTATGATTTAAAATGATATAAAGAATCTTGTCGTAATCGTATTCAATATCTCCAGCAACAAATAACGAAACCAAACTAAACTAACCTTTTATTTCTTGTGCTATACTAGCTATGACAAAGACTCATCAAACATTTGAAAATGAGCATGGAGAGTATTCTGCTGCTATAAAGGAAGTAGCTTCACTCCAAGAAGCAATAGAGGAAAGCAAAAATGAACAGGTAAAAATTATTTATGTTTCAAGATCTCTGCTTAGCAAGGAAGAACTCAAAAAATTCATACCTTCTCAAAAAACTATCTTGCAGTATCTTCCTATAGTTCTTTCAGGGGTTGTCATACTTTATCTTCTAATTTTTGTAGTCAAACTTCTGACTGGAGATTTGGACGATAGTGAGGGAATAAAAAGAATACTCTCAGCTATTCATTGGTTTATATATTATCCTTTTGTGCTTGCTACAACGACCTTTACAACACTATTTTTCAAAAGGAAAGGATGGATGTCTATACTAATTTGGACTACATTTTGGTTGGCTTGGGGAATTTTGATACTTATACAGTTAAAAATAATTCCTCATACAGAAGATATTTTAAAAGGGGTATACGAGTTTTTGAACTATCTCTAGTAATCGGCTCTCTTTATTGGGAGCTTCCTTTTTTTATTCTTGACTTTGTATTATGAGACGAGATCACTTTTCTTTCTATGTATTGTTACTTGGATTAACAGTTTTGCTTTCTGCGTGTGGGGGTGAAAATTCTCTTGATGATATGAATGGGACATGAGAGCAATCCTCTGGAGTGAATATCCATTCAGATCAGCTTTCAACTTTTTCTATTAAACCTTTTAAACTTGCAGAAGTCTTTACGGTAGAGGAGCATAAAAAAGATGGACGACCTACTGCATGGACATTGAAGAGTAATATGTATGATGATCTCTATCTGAGTAATGATGATTATCTAATTAGTAATGAACAGGGGAATAGTTACTTTAGCTCTTTGCCTCCTGATGCACAGGGCTATGAGCTGGGAGATGGGGAACTTTTACTCATTCCGTTTCAGTGGCGACCAAGTGGAAGATGGACAGAAGATGTGAACTATGTTTACAATCTCAAAACTAAAAAAGGATTCTATCTTTCCAAACCTTGTATCTGAACCAATGGATTTAAGCAATTGGAAGGAAGCTTGATACAGTCGGAAATCGCGACAACTAAGACGATTTTTGATGAAGATATGGAGAATGTGACTTTTGTCGGTTATTGTGATCTTTCCAAATATCAGCATGGAGCCAAGAAAAAGAAAATAGATCTGACTACTCTTGACTCTCAGGATTTTAGTATGGTTGCTCCGCAGAAAGAGTATAGATCTCTTGAGCAAGAAGTTGCTCCTGTAGAGTGAGATGTATACAATAATTCTCAAGATCCTTGAAATGTTGAAATTTGCGATGGTTCTGAAGAAGCTATTGCTCAGATGGAATCATATCTTGAACATACAAAAAAGAAATGGCTTTGCGATAAGGTAGTCTTTGAAAAGAAGATAAAAGTGAAGGATGCTTGTGAAAAGAAGAGTTCTACTGATGCTGATGGAACTTTAATCTATTTTCTTTCGGAAAAACCGAATATAGTTAACAAATTAAAACGACCAGAATTTGAAGCATTACAATCTATGTTACGTGGACATATTGATAACTATAAAGTAGAAACTTGTACTTATCGAGATGGAGATGGGGGTACTGAAATTCCAATAATAAATAAATATGGAGTATATGAGAAAACGATGGATAATCTTTTTACATTTGAAGAGGGGGATGAGAGTGGCTTGTATTTTTCTCCCAAAACAAATAAAATATATCTACAGAAAACAGTTACATTTTGTGAACATCCTAGGCGAATTATTGATTCTTGATTTGGATTTGTGAGAGAAGAAGGAGAATCTGATGCTCAGTACAAAAAGAGGGTTAATACTTTTTTTGATGAGCATATGAAAGAGGAAGCGGAAAGAGAGTTGTATAATAAAATTTATGAATGTCGCCTTGTTAATAGTAAGTAAAATTTTTTTATTCTTTTATGTATAATAATAATAATGAAAAGGAAGCTGGTTGCTGGAATATTGCTATTCTCGCTCATGAATGGAATAGCTATGCCTACCTTATGAGTAGATATAGATTATGGAGATAATTTTATCAGAGCATCTGATGGGTGGTCTGGTGGTGCTGGATATAATGAAACTGAAGAAAACTTAGCAGCTTTTGGTGATAGAGGTGATGGGGTAATTGTTTATTGAGGTAATGCAGGTCTTAAAAATGTTGATATAAAAGAAAAACTATTAGATACTTATTATAATAATAAAGGTATTGATGAACCTGAGGCTTGATCTCTCCCTGATAAGAAACTTCCTATTTCAGGTCCTCAAAAACTTGCAATAGAATCACCTCTCTCAGAGATGTCTCTAGAAAAGGAACGCCTCTCCCAAGAGTTAGGGGCTACTCGTGTGAAAATCTTGGAAGATGTCTTGAAGATTCTTGCTAAGAAACCGCAAGCTGATCAAGAAAAAATCTATCAGATTGTTAAAACCTTTACTGAGAGCGAAGATCGTTATACACAGAATGTTGGAAAGTATATGATGTTGAGTGTTGCTCCGAATTAATGTGCGATTATAAAGAAAGGTCTGATTCTTCTTGTAAGGTCAGTCCTTTTTTGTTTTCTTTATTTCTCTCTTGAAAATTTCTTAATTTTCTTTACTACTAGGCTGAAAAATCAGATTTTTGAATTTTTTATCCTTTCTATTATAACTCATGTATCGTACACACACTTGTTGAGAACTCACAAAAGCACAGCTTGGAAGCGAAGTTATCCTTGCTGGTTGGGTGAATAAGACCAGAAACCTTGGAGGAATGACTTTTATTGACCTTAGAGATCGTTATGGGATTACTCAGATTACTTGTGATCCTTCCAAGATGCAGTTTGAACTTCCAGAAATAAAGGTTGAATATGTGCTTCGTGTGCATGGAAAAGTGATCGCAAGACCTGAAACTATGATCAATAAGGAGATGGTTACTGGAGAGGTTGAACTGGAGCCGACAAAGATTGAAGTGCTTGCTCGCTGTAAGGAACTGCCTTTTTCTGTAGATCATGAGAATGCAGTAGGGGAGGATATGAGGCTTGAATATCGTTATCTTGATCTGAGGAGAAAAACAATGAAGGACAACACGATTATGAGGCATAAACTCTATATGGAGACGATGAAATTTTTTGATGAAAAAGGTTTTTTGCACCTAGAAACTCCGACTTTTATCAAAAATACCCCTGAGGGATCAAGGGAATTTGTAGTTCCTGCGAGATTTGAGCCAGGGAAGTTTTTTGTGCTTCCTCAGTCGCCACAGCAACACAAGCAAATGCTGATGGTAGCTGGGTTTGATAAGTATTATCAGATGGCGAGATGTTATCGTGATGAAGATCCTCGTGGAGATCGTCAGCCAGAGTTTACGCAGGTGGACTTTGAGCTTTCGTTCGTTGAGCAGCAGGATATTTTGGAGTTAATGGAGGAGTATTGTAAGTTGCTTGCCAAGAAGTATTATCCAAACAGACCTATAAAAGCTGATCCTTTCCCTGTTTTGACTTGGAAGGAAGCAATGGATACTTACGGAATTGATAAGCCAGAATTGAGGGTAGAAAATGTAAAGCTTTTAGAACTCACTGATTGGGCAAAAAAATCAGAATTTTCTCTTTTTCAAAATTCAGCATGTATCAAGGGAATGATCGTTCCAAAAGAAATGGGAAGATCAGAGCTTGAGAAAAAATATGAAAGCTTTATCAAGAATAAGGGGTCAAAAGCACTTCCTTGGCTCTGCTTTACCAAAAGCGAAGGAATAAAGGGAAGTATCGCAAAATTCTTCTCAGAGTCTGCTTTAGAAGAGCTTAAAACTTTGACAGGAATCCAAGAGGGAGAGACGATTTTTTTCCAAGCAGATACTTGGCTTAATGCTTGTAATTATATGGGAATGCTCAGAAACGAAGTGATCAAAGAGCTTGAGCTTACAAAAGGGAAAGAGGAGGAATTGGCGTTCTGTTTTGTCGTGGATATGCCACTTTTTGAAGAGGGTGATGATGGAGAACTTGGTGCAACCCACCATCCGTTCACAACTCCTACCAAGGCGGATATTCCTTTCGTAAAAGAGCTTGGGAAAAAGCTTTCTGAAGGAGGAACGATGACTGAAGAAGAGAGAGCTCGCCTCTTAGAAGTGAAATCTGATTCTTATGATATGGTGCTGAATGGTTACGAACTTGGAGGTGGAAGTATCAGAATCCACGACTCAGAACTTCAGCATGCGATTTTTGCTTTGCTTGGACTTTCTGAGGCGCAGATTCAGATCAGATTTGGACATCTTTTGAAATGTTTTCAGTATGGGGTTCCACCTCATGGAGGTTGTGCATTCGGATTTGATAGGATCGTAATGCTTTTCCAAAAGATGGAGAATATCCGTGAAGTAATTATTTTCCCTAAAAATCAGAAATATCGTGATTTAATGCTCAATGCTCCGAGTGAAATTGATGATGATTTGCTTCATTCTTTAGCATTGGAGATTACGAAAAAGGAATAAAATCTGTTTTTTATCTCTTTAAGTTTGAGCATTATGACTGAAAGAGTGAAAATTTTGGAAGGCGAGAAGGTCGCTTTGGCTCTTCTTGAAAGAGAGGATAGTTTGCTTTGGTACCGCCATATGAATGATTTGGAAGTTCAGCAGTTTCTAAGTATAGGAGGTTGTTTGCTTTCTAAGGAAGCTGAACAGGAGTATTATGATATAGTGACAAAAGATCCAAATATGAGGATCTTCGCAATTTGTGTAGAATGAGAGAAAAATATTGGAAATATTTCATTCCAGATCAATCAAAAAAACAGAAATGCTGAACTGGGGATTGTGATTTTCAATAAAGACTACCGATCTCAAGGTTATGGAACAGAAAGTATTCAGCTTATTTTGAAATATGCATTTGAAATTTTAGGGTTGCATAAGGTCTATCTCAATCTTGTTGCTTACAATGAAAGAGCTGGGAAGGTTTATCAGAAGGTGGGATTTAAGGAAATTGGAAGAAGAAAGGAGCATCGGTATTTCTATGGAAAGTATCATGATATGATTGAGATGGAGATTATGAAATGTGAGTGGGAAAAATTTTGTTTTCATCAGTAGCAAATGAAATCTGTTCAGAAATGTTCAGATTTTTTTATTATATCATAAAAATAAATTATCGCAAGTGTATTCTTGTCATATTGGATTAGGAATTTCTTTTTTCTTGGTGGAGTCGTTATAATAGAGTAAGGATTTTTTTATTTTCCTTGAGTGGGTATAGAGATATTAGCAATCTATTTTTACTTTTTATTTAACAAAGATGCTAAAAACAAAACACAAAATTTTAGGTCTTACTCTTGTAGGTATAGGAGCAATTCTCTCCGTAGGGTGAGGAATTTCTTTTATCGTTTCAGCCCAAAGTGGAGGTATAACGACATCTCCGAAAAAATATTTTGAGTTTAAAGATGGGAAAATTGCAAGCTACAATAAAGGGGCTACTTTACAGTGAGCAAGTAGTTTACCAGCTTCCAGTGTAATTGCTAATGCAGTTTGAAGTCCGTCTGTTAGACAGCCAACGTTTCCTCTAAAAGAGGATCTATCTTTTCAGGCTTCTTCTAGACAAAATGCTAAAAATCAGACTTCTCAACAGGGAAATTGAATTAACTTTGAGCTCGGTGGAAAGTATCTTGATGAATATTTTTCTGCAGTGCATTTTAATGTCGCAGGTAATGATTTTTGAGGAGGATTTTTCTGGCTTCCTGTAAAAAAACTAAAAATTCCTGTTGTTATAAAAACAAGAGATAAATCTTGAAATATTGTCGTAAAACGTTGTGAAAATCAAGTTAGAGGTTTCTATTATAATTCACAGAGGTGAGAGAGGTTATGGCCTCTTGATCAAGAATCAAAAGTAGCTCTCCAGAGATTTAGTCCTGGGACTTATGATAGTAGCTTAGTATTGCAAGGAGGGTGGTATACGAGTTGTGATAAGGATTCTTATGGAATTTATGGTGCGATTAAGCATATCTATAAGGGGCAAGAGTTTTATCTCAATGCAGGAGTTGCTTATGATCCAAGTGCTAATAAGATGAAATCTGATGGACTAAAGTGTAACTTTCAGAGGCTTAATAATTCTTATCCTTTCTGATATATCTATGATGATCATGGGCATATCGGATTTGTTGGTGCTAAAATTAAAAAAGAAGCATTGTGAGATTCAACTAAGGTTGATCAATTTCATGTTGGATTAAATCAGCTTTTGAATAGTGGTATGTGTATGAGTTCAATATTCAATTATGATGGGCAAGAAATCTGATATTCTACGACTAATCCTATTCCAGGGTTCCCTAGTTGGAAAGAGGTTAATGATTTCTTGGATATTAATCCTTGAAGTGCTAAAACTACGCTTTTTAATCTTGGAATTAAAGGAATTGTGGGACTTACTCAGGATTTTAATAATGAAGAGAAGAAATATTTTGAAGGAAATACGAAGGATTCTACGTTATTGGTAAGGACTGATGAAACGATTTCACAGGTTATTAATCTTGCTAGAAAGAATGCTGAACGTCTTTGTAGAGGTAAATGGCAAACCACACCACAAGATCTCTCTAGTAAAGTTATTTGTATCAAAGGAGGAGATTATGTAACCAAGCCTTTTATGGGAGATGTTCGTTCATTAGCAGGGAAAACGGTTGTTATTCAGAATGCAAACCTTTATTTAAAGCCTAATCAGACTGAAATCTCTGAACCAATTACGCTCTTTATTGATAAGGGAAATCTTTTTCTGCCGTCTTCAACTGATACTGGAGATCTTCAGACTTTTGATTCTTTTTGATATACGACAGATTGTGCTGATAATAAGTGTGTTAAGGCTGACTATCTCAAATGAAACTTTATTATTAATTGATTGTTACTTGGTGTAGGAGTAGGAGGAATGGAATCTATCAAAAATAAGCTCTATATCCATGGAAAATTTGTTTCTTTTAATACCTTTAAACAGCCAACAGAGGAAAGACTCTCTACTATTGAAAAGACGCTTGGATCGAAATGGAATCCTGAATATCTCTCAATGATTTCTTTTGATAATCTCTTTACTTGGCGATGTAATCTCGATCGTGGTTCAGACGGTACCTGGTGTAAAGGAATCAGTAAAGCAGAAAGAGAAGCTGCGGGTCAGTCTTCTATTCTTGTAGATAAAGCTTTTGGATTAATAGATATGAATTTTGCAAATCTCCTTTTTAAATAGTGATATATTTAACTGAGCTGACATTTTAACCTAGATATTAAATTATTTAAATGACAAGATAAAAACACAGGAAAATTTCAAAATAACTATTATGCAAAAGGTGATAAATCAGAATGTCAATCAAAAGTCGGCTCCCAAAGCACGATTTCACTTGAAAAGCAAGAAAATATAGCTAAATGTTCAAGCGAACAATTTATTTGTTTCTTTTTATTCTTTATTCATTCATTCAATGAAAAACTTAAGAAAAGGTTTTACCTTGGTGGAAATGCTTATCGTAGTAGTGATCATCGGTATCCTCGCGGCAGCTATCTTACCTAGACTTCAAGGTGTGCAGGCAGCAGCTAGAGACACTGCGAGAGAGACAGCACTTAGAGATGTAGCTATGGCTCTTGAGATGTATGCTGGAGCAACTGGAAAATTTCCAGAGGTAGGAAATAAAACTGTAGCTGCTTTAAAAGCAAAGCTTGTTGAGGAAAGAGAATACCTTAAAGAAATGCCTTTGGATCCAAAGAAGAATAGTGCTTTTACTTTTGCGGATGTAAGTCTTAGCTGAGGAGATTTAGGATATATTCTTATTAAGAAAAATGGTCAAGCGGATCAGGCTTTCGTTCTTGCTTCAGTAGCTGAAACCTATGATAAAGCTAATGCAACTAAGGCAATGTTGGAGTCTACTAAGTTATCAAGTGATAAAGACTTTAATAACTTGAAACCTTGTAAAACTGTGAAGAAAGTGTCAAGTAGTCCTAGTTCTGATTGGGGTATGGAAGAGTGTACAGTGGATTCTCCAAATGATCTTAGATATGTGGTAGTTAGATAATTTCTTATGACTATTGCGATATTTTGAAAAGACTCTCACGATGATGTGGGAGTTTTTTTGTAGCTGATTTTTTCTCTGTGAAATGAAAACTGTTCTGTATTTTGAGTGTTGATCAGTTTTTTGTTAGGAAGAAAATGATAGCTATGCTACGAGTTTGCGGAGTTCAGAACTGATATAGGTCTGATAGGGGATTCCTAAATCTTGAGCTTTCGCTTTAATTTTGATGAGGTCTTCTTCAAAGATTCTAATGCTGATTGCCTTTCTCTTGTTTGCTTTTTCGATTGTATTTTTGGCATAGCGAGCATATCTCTTTTTTTCTGAGTTTAAATCTTTTATAGGTGTTCGCTCTCCTTGTGCAAGTTCTCTCATGAGTTCGAGTTCTTCTGCATCGTAAGTAGGAAGAAAGTCTTTTTTTGTCATTGTGCTGTCGGTTAAGGATTAAATTGTTTATTATATTTTCTGTCGTATCGTGCAGTTTTGAGAAAGATTTTTTCATCATCTTCTACGAAAGGAACACAGCAGATATAGCCATTGAGTTGGATGATGAAGATTTTTTGATGTTTTCTCGTGGGGTGCTCGAGAATTCCGATATAATTTTTGGTTTCTATGATATAGATAATTTCCAGTAGGTCAATTCCTCTTTCTTTTATGAGGAGTTTCCTTTTTTCTTGGTTATATGCAATCGTTTTCATCTCAAGAAACCGAGAAATAAATGTATATCTATAGTATATACAAAAATACTTGAAAAGCAAAAGAAAATTAGATTTTTATAGCTGAAAAATGCTTATGAATCAAAAAGAAAGATTTGCATTGAAAAGTAAATAATATATCATTAGAAAAATTAGTATTTTACTTTTGATAGCCTATGCTCACTCACTTTCAGCCTCTTCCAGATCTCAAGATTAGATGTCCAGAGCTTTTTTGAGCTTTAGCGAGCTGTTTTCCGAGTGAAAAAAAAGTAGCGCTTGGGCTGTCTGGTGGGAGTGATAGTATGTTCCTCGCTTTTCTCATAGCGAGCTTTTGGGAGGAGCAAAAATGGAATCCTGATCAGCTTTTTTTCTTGCATTGCAATCATCAGATGAGAAAAGAGAGTGATGAAGAGGAGCGTTTCCTTCGTTCTTTTTTCAAAGAGTGGAATTTTATCTGTTTCAAAAGGGAAAACTCTTGATCTACTTCTGAAGAGTCATTGAGAAGCTGGAGATATGGATGTTTTGAGCAGTTTTGTGGAGAGCATCAGATTGATCAGCTTGCTCTGGGACATAATCTGACTGATAGGATTGAAACTTCACTTATGAACCTTGTTCGTGGCTGTGGATTGCCGGGATTTCTCAATATGCAACTGGTAGATTCACATTATCTTTTAGGTGAGATTCAGCTTTTGAGGCCTTTACTCTCTTTGAGTAAACAGAAGATTGAAGCAGAATGTCAGGCGCTGGAGATTCCGTTTGTTCAGGATCAGACGAATTTTGATACGACTACGAGCCTAAGAAATAAGATTAGAAATGAATTTCTCTTTCCTCTCAGTGCATTGAGTGCTAAGAATGCAAGTGGAGAACTTAGTTTTTTTGAGAGCTGGAAACTCGTATATCAAGAAATAAAAAAATCTGATACTGCTCTATGGCTTGTCCCGATCAGAAAGAACCCTTATCGAAATGCTCAATTTGCCTATGAACGAAGAGCTCCTGTATGAACAAGGACAAACCTTTCCCTATTAGGAGAGTTATTTACTCAGCTCAAGATTCCACTGATTAAATGAGAACTACTTTCTCTCCAGCAGTGGTTAGGAGCTGGAGAAGATGGCTTTCGTGAGCTTGGAGATTGGACGATTTTTCTCTCGCATGGGCAGATTTTTATCATTCATGGGAAAAAACGTTTCCGAGAAAAAGAACTACAACTCGAAAAAGAGCTTCGCTTTGCATGAATTCAGACTTTTTGAAATTTTCAGCTTGAGATTTGAGAAGCGTTGATCGGTGCTAAGTTGAGGTTTCCCAAAGAGGGAGATCGTTTTCAGGGGAAGCAATTGAAAAAGCGAATGATCAATCAGAAAATTCCGATATTTTGGAGAAATTCACTTCCTCTTGCAGAAAAAGAGGGAAAGATTATATTCGTCTTTAGACCTCAGCATCTTCTTTGGTAAAAAGAAGTTGATCTCATAGCTTTGTAGTATCTATAGAGGACGTATTCCTTTTGAAAAGGGAGTATAATGAAGCTTGCGATCAAAGAAATGAAAAACTTCTGAGTTTATCTTTAACTTTATTCTTATCTTCATGGAAATAATGCAAAACCTATTTGAGCACTGTTCTCAAGCGATAGGATGGCTTATTAGTCAATTTCAGTTTTTTACAGGGCTTTCTCAAGTTCGGGCGACGCTTGTTTTTCGGCTTATCGTCGGTTATATTGTGGTTTTTGTGATCATTATCCCTCTGCATCGCATGTATAAAAAGAAAAAATTCTGACTTCAAAAATCATTAGTGATTGCTGTAGATGAGATGATTTATCTCCTTGCGAGGACGCAGCATTTAAAGCAGCTTGATCTCAAAGCACTGGGATGAAATCCGAATATTGCCTTGATGAAGAGTATATTTACCAAGGGGAATAGTGACTATATTCAGAGTTCTTTTTTAATCTTAGATAATGTTCATAAAGTAGAGAGCTTGCTATGAAATAAAGTTATTCCTGCTGAAAAGGAAGCACTTTTTTTGAAAATGATCAAAAAATATCATAGGATTAGTTTTTTTGAGGCTTTTTTTAGGAGTCTTGCGGTGATTGCTACCTTTGGAGTCTATCTTCTCTTTATCTAGAGTAAGGAAATAGTGATGAGTTCTCCTGCTGGATCTTTGAACTCTAGTTGATAGGCTGTTAGCTGAACAGGGACTTCGGCTTCTTTTCCATAGAGATAATCTCCTAGGATAGGGAGGCCATGATTGCTTAGATGAACTCTGATTTGGTGCGTTCTACCTGTAAAAATCTGAAGGAAAAGTTCAACTTTTCAGTCTTCAGTTTTTTTTATTTTTTCAATTTGAGTGATCCCTCGTTTAGGAGTGCAATTAGGGACTTTTGCTCTGACCTCTTCACTAATAATGAAAGGAAGTTTTTCAGTAATCTCTGCCAAAAACGCTTCTCCTTGAGGAGTGAGTTCACAGGTAGCATGATACCATTTTTTGAGAGGAACTGCTTTTTTTTCTTCCAATGCTTCTGATTCAGATTTTGCTTTAAAGAGCGCCTTGAAGTGTTCTAGTCCTTTTTCAGATTTTGCAATAATCATCAGTCCATCAGTGTCTTTGTCCAGTCTATGGAGGAGTCAGGCTCTGATAAAATTTCAAATGCTTGGGAGGTTTTTGTAATGATGATAGAGAAATCAGACTACGCTAGGTTTCGCAATATCCCAAATACTATTGGGGTGAGAGAGCACGCCTTTGGGTTTATTGATGATGAGATAATCTGCAGTTTCTTTCAAGATAGGAATATCAAGTTTTGGCGCTTCCTCGAGAATAATAGGAGAAAGGTATCTTTCTAGCTCATCAATTAAAATCTGATCTCAGGATTTGAGTTTTAGTGATTTTTTGGCTACTTTCCCATTCACAAGTACGCCCTTTCTCTCTAGAATGTGATGAAAAAAATTTCTAGAATAAGAAAACTGCTTGGTTAGCCAAGTATCGATTCTTTCACTCTCGCCCTCAAAGATCAGCTTTTGCATTTTCTCTCGTTATGATTAAAGTTTTCCGGTAGAGCCGATGCCACCAGCACCTCTTTTACTTGGAAAGGTTTCGGCAAAATGTTCAAAGAGTTCTGTATCCACTTTGGTTTCAATCGTAGGAATTTCCTCGCTTCCAAAATTGTTGTTTCCTCGATGATGAGGGCAGAATTCGAGTTGGCAGAGTCTGGTGTATTTTTCAATATGGATGGTTTCAGATGTGAAATTGTACATCTGCATCAGGTATTCTCCTCTGTAATCAGAATCGATCAGTCCTGTATTGTTTGCTAGCATGAGTCCGTTTTTGAGAGGAAGTGAGCTTCTAGCATACATTTTACAGCATCGTCCGAGAGGAATAAAGCTTTTGATTCCGCTTTTGATGAGTTTTACTTCTCAGGGTTTGAGAGTGAAATCTTCTGCTGTCCTAATATCTCGACACATTGCTTCTGGAGTTTTTTTTTCTGGAAGGAGTTGTTCGTCATAACTACAAATAATAATTGTTTGCATTTTTACGATCGTTAATATAAAAAAATCTGTTTTTAGAAAGTTTTTCCCTGTACGCCGGGATGTGCTTCGAGTTTTTTATTACTTGAGATTTCTAAGGCTGTTCATTGATCGATTTTGATTCAGGATTTTCTTCTTTTTTTCTTCCAACTTTTGCAGCAAGGAGATAGACTAATGCTCCAAGACAAGAAAAGAATACTATAATCAGAATCCACATCATTTTATGTTCTTTTTCATATTTGATAGCGTCAATGAGCATTCGAAGCCAAAATGCAAATCCAATCATTCCCAAGAAAGCTCCGATGATTGCGATGATGATTCAGAAATGGATGAGTTGAGGAATCCAGGTCTCAGAATTTTTCTGAAAAGCTTCTGAATTGAAAAATTTGTTGCTGAGTTCAAATGCGTCTTCTAGGAGTTCATCGCAAGGTACCGTTTTCCCATTGATTTCGCAGTGGCTTTTGTTTCAGTAAAAAAATGCTGATTCGCTTTGGTAGTCATCATCGTTTAGCGGTAGTTGAAGCCCAGAATCTTGCTGTTGAGCATTCGGAGTAATTTCTGCTGGTAATGTGTTGTTAAGGGATACTCCTGTTCCAGAAGATGCTAAACTGATCTGAAATCGGCAAAATCCTCCTAGAATGAGGCTCATCAATCGTTTTTTCATTGTTCTTAAAGGTTGAAAATAAAAAATCAGCTTCACTATAGGATTTGTTTTAAGGGTTGCAAGAGAAATTTTGTTTTTTTGAGGATTTTGATGGAATTTTTGCTATATATTCTATGTTTTTTCTCATTTTGGCGGAATATTTTTGTGTTCTTGGGATTTTTTGTCGATTTTGCTCAAAAATTTTTGTGTTTGTTGGCTCTTGAGGAGAAAAAAGTCTTCGGATTCTTGTGACTTTTCCTTGCATTCAGTAGTCCAATCTTTACCTTAATTCAGGTTTCTTTATTTTTTACTCAAGCTAGGAAAAGAAGATGCAATTTTATGATGAAGTAAGAATAACGGTTGCCTCTGGAAAAGGAGGAGATGGAATCGCAAGTGGAAGAAGAGAAAGCTGAATTCCCTTTGGAGGACCGTCTGGAGGTGATGGAGGCGATGGTGGATCGGTGTTTTTTGTTGCTTCTAAAGATGAAAATACTTTGATTGATTATAAATACAAAAAAAACTTTAAAGCGAAACCAGGGGAGCCTTGAAGGACTAAAGACCAATATGGAGCGCATGGAGAAGATTTAGAACTCGTGATGCCGGTTGGAACAATGGTAAAAGATGCTGAAAGTTGAAAGCTTCTTGCTCAGCTCGAATATGATGGACAAAGGATCGAGATTCTCAAAGGAGGAGAGTGAGGGTTTGGAAATATCCATTTCAAAGATTCGATTATGCAATATCCAAACTATTATCTTCTTTGAGAGCCTGGTCAAAAAAAAGAAGTGATCCTTGAGCTTCAGCTCCTTGCAGATGTTGGGTTGATTGGCTCTCCGAGTGTTGGAAAATCTTCTCTCATCAACTGTATGGCTGATGTGAAAGCAAAGGTTGCTGACTATCCGTTTACGACCTTAGTCCCAAATCTTGGATCGGTTTCTGTCGGAGATTTCAGGTTTAATGTGATTGATATTCCTGGGTTGATTGAGGGAGCTTCAGATGGGAAAGGGCTGGGAAATGCTTTTTTGAGGCATGTACTAAAGGCGAGAGTTTTTGCTTTTGTGGCAGATCTTTCGAGATTTGAAAGCTGAATCAAGGAAACGGTTGGGCTCTTTGATGAGATTATGACCTATGTCCAGGAGAAGTTTGGAGAAGGATGAAATCTGAATTTTGTTTTTAGGGAGGAAGCGGGATATCTTTTATTTGAAGCAGAGAAAAATGATGAAGTCTTGCTTAGCAAGAAGATTATGCTTATTCTTAACAAACGAGATCTTCTTAATGATGAAGAAATTCTCAGAGAATATAAAAGCACCTTGTATGTAGAGTTACAGACTTTCTTTAGAGAAAAGGGGCTTGCAAAGGTAGAAGAAGGGCTTTTGGAGGGAAATACTTTTGTCACTTCAGCAGGAACGTATTATGGAGTAGGCGAGCTACTTAGAAAATTTGCTGAACTGCTTCAAAAATCAGAAGATAATGGCTATCATCCTGAAGCGGTTTTTGATGAAACTACTTATTATGAAGAATATGATGAAGAGGAGACAGCGATCGTGACCGAGATCACTGAAACAGAGAAGTCTCAACTCATAGAGCAAGGTTATATTGAAGCTCTAGAAAGCAGATTTGCAAAAGTATGGCTTGTTCAGAATCGTGAGATCTGTAAGATGGTCTTTACTATCCCTCGATGAAATGATCAGGCTGAACAATACTTTTGGCAGCAAATGCAGAGTAAAGGATTTTTGGATATTTTAGAGGCTGAAGGGGTTATGAAATGAGATATTTTTAAGATAAAAAGTTATTATGAAGATTTAGAGGATAAGTACATTTTGTATTAGTTTCTAATCCTTATTTGCATTTTCTTTTTTAAGAAAACTATTGACATTCTATAGGAAAAATTTATATTACTGACCGATTTCAGTTCGTGTTTTTGTTGGCTTTTAGATTTTTGAATTATAATAATGTTTTCATTCAATTTTAAAGAAAAAACTTCTCAAATCCTTGGTACTTGTGAGATGATAGGAAGAACACAATTGCTAAAATTAATAACTCTTGCTGCGCTTTTTTGAGCTTTTACGTGATGTGAAAGAGATAGAAGTACTATACAGATTTCTTTTGATAAAAAATCTGTTTCAACGGATTTTTATTTTATTCGTTCTGTAGGAGAGTGAGACTATGAGAAAAAAAGATATGATTTAAAAGTCGTTAAGAAAGATGGTCTTTGTATAGCAGAGATTGATGGTCCTTGATCTGATAACTATGAATTTTCTGGAACTCCTACTGAAGTATTTGATAGTGTACAAGCAGTCTTGCAAAGTGAATGTGAGGAGTGAACTAATTGATCAAAAGAAGTAGCATCAAAGGTGTTTGATAAACTTATACAAGTAAAAAGAGCTTATGATGATATGGCCACTTGAAAAGATCATTAAATTCAGATTTTTTTCTATTTTTTATGTTTACAATTCTCGCTATTTCAGATTCAGATAAGCATTTCTCGACAGCTCTCCAAGAATATAGGAAAAGACTGTGAAAACAGCTTATCATTGATGATCTCAAGCCTTTCAGAGATGAGAATCAGTTTTTGGTAATTGAAAAAGAAACAGATAAACTTATTGATCAACTTCATAAGAAATATTCTCATCATCAGAAGTTTCTCTTGATTAAGGAAGGAGAACAATTGGATACGATCGCTTTTTCTCAAGTCCTTCAGGGAAAAGAGAGCGTTTTTATTATTGGAGGTCCCTATGGAGTTGATGATAAGAAGCTAAAAACTGGATTTCCATCCTTGAAAATGCTTTCTTTTTGAGCAATTACTTTGCCTCATGGATTGGCAAAATTGACTTTGGTTGAGCAGCTCTACAGAGTAACTACTTTATGGTCTGGGAAAAAGTATCATTACTAAATCTTGACATTTTTTATTTAAGTGACTATACTTAGTCATATTTTTTTATTCTCTTGTGATAAAAGATGGTAAATATTGATATAAATTCTTTTCATTCAGAAAAAATTAAGAAAAAGTATACAAAAATGGAGAGGGATATAAAAAGAAAACTTACAGAATGTCTTTTGCGAGATCATTTTTGAGATTCAGATTTTGTATGTAGAGGACTTTCTTTTACCAAAGATTTTGAACTTAGAGGATTGGAAAAAGATGAAAATAATAAACATACTATTAATCTTGCTAATATTAAGGAAGATACAATAGGGAAAACGAGATCATTATTTGAAGGAGAGATTATTGATTTAATAGAAAGGACGGTTGACGAGCATGAAGTAAAGAAAGGTTATATCAATGGGGTAAAAAACTTTCTTAACAAGTATTTTCATAAAAATGTGGCATATCTCATTAAAAATAAAAACTATTATGACTATATTTCTCAGTATCAATCTCTCCATAAGAGTAAGAATAAACAAGAAAGAATGGAATTTAATATCCGTTCTCAGATAGCGAAACTTATGAATGAGAAATTTTGAGATAAGGCTTTTGTAAGAAAAAAAGAGAATGGAAAAGAGTTTATTGAGTTCTCGGATCTTTGTTCAGAGTATTTTTATGTTCTTTTTTGTAATGCAAATAAAGTTTGGACTGAGTGGGGGAAAAATTTAGGACAAGTTTTTCATGATAGAGATTTTCCTTTTATTCAGTCAAATAAGAAGAAAGATATGGAGAAATATCTTAGAGTCCTTCTTTATCTTGCTTCTAAAGAAAAGCATAATCCTTATGGGAAAAGGGATGAAATCTGAAATAAAGAACGAGCAAAAAAAACTACACAGTATGCAGATATTTTACGAGCTTTAACGAACTCTCAGCTCCATATTGATGAATTAGATTATCTGGTTGGAAATGAAAGAATTCAAAGTGGATACTGATCAGAAATTTCTCCGCTTTTTGAGTGGGATATGACAACAAATCAAATTAAAAAAGTGGGGTGATGACTTCTCAAGTGACTTGTAGAAACTCATAATCAATATGATAGAAAAGATAAACTTCCCTTTGAATTTACCTCAAGAAATAAGAGCCTCTCTTCTTGCGTAGAAAAAATTATTGAAGGAAAAAAAATTAATGATATCACGGGTTTTCGTGTTTCTATGCAGGATGTAAATTGAGATCATTTTGAAGAAATTAAAAAACTGAGTGGGGATTGGATTAAGGCATTAACTTCAAGTTTTTCTCAGCATCCTGAAAAATATGTAAAAAAAGGACAAACATTGGCTATAAAAACGATACAAATTGATAATAAAGGGGTGTTAAATGAAAAAAAACAGGTTTGAGAATTTATTACTATGCTTAAGGGGCTTACAGATGCAGATGTTAGTAAAAGAGAAAAGGCGAATCCAAGTTTTATTGGATTTGATCAGTGGAAAGAAAAAATGAATGGTTCTTATAGAGATGATGTAAAGGATACTGAGAATCGGGATATGTATTCTGCTTTTTTCAAACAATTTTCTGGGGGAAAGGCGAGGGGTGTTAACGGAGGATATAAAGATTTTAAATTTAATATTGTAGTTGGAATTTATGATAATCAGTGAAAGGAAATAGGAGAAAAACCAATAGAACTTCAATTTGATGATATCAATAATGGGAAAGGGTTGGCTAATTTTAATATCAGAAATATAGAAAGAAGGGTAAATACTCAAAGTAATCTGACTTTTAATCTTTCTCTATGAGAAGTGAGAAAAATTGTAGAAGAAAGTTTGAAAGAAATGGCAGAGTGGGCTTATGGGAAAAATAAAAAATTTTCAAAAATTAATTTTTGAGATGGAGAAGATATTGATATTTCAGGTTTTGATGAAAGAACGGCAAAAAATAGTAATGAAATTGATAAGGCGATTGTTGGAATTATTAATTATTTCCTTAAAAAAGGGACATTTTTTCTTTATTATAAATCTGATGATAAGAAAGGTAGGCCACAAGATCATATTGTTTTAGATAAGGGGTTATTAACAGTGAAAGATCTCGATTCTGAAAGCTTGGCTCGTATTCAAATTTGTTCTGCTCAAGAGGTTGGAAAACAACAATATTCTTATTTGTGAAGTAAAGAGGATGGATATATTGGTGTTTATGATTCAGATGCAGAAAAAATACTCCGATGAAAAGCTGGAGAAGTTATGGATCGTATGAATCTTGGTAAGGTAAAAAATGCTCAGTATTATCTTTAATGAGCTAAATTTCTTTCATAATCTCTGTTACAATTGCATTGAATACATCCATTCCTGCGTCTGTTAGTTTGAGTTTTTCTCAGTTAATGGTGATTAAACCTTCATTTTCATAAATTTGCAATTTTTTCTCGTAATGAGGTATGAGGAGTTGTTTAAATTTTGAGAGTTGATCTATTCCTTTATCAGTTCTTAATCCCAGAAAAAATTCTTCTATCAAATAATCCTTTTCATTGAGAGGTTCAAATGCTGTTGGATCAAGAAATTGCTTGTTGCAGTAGTTTTTAAGACTATTGGTATTTTTGAATCTTAGACCTGCTTCTGGTGTTGGAATTCCTAGAGAAGAAAAGAATTCTGAATTAAGCTCTTTTTTATTCAAAAATGAAGAGGCATTGAGTCCTAAACCGAGATAGTTCTCCATTTCCCAGTAAGTTCTATTATGGATACTAGATTTTCCCGCAAGAGAAAAATTTGATAGCTCATACCTATGATATCAGGCATCTAAAAGAATATCTTTTAAGAGGCTAAATTCCTCATATATTTGTTCATCAGTTCCAAAGTATGCCCCTGAGATGAGTGAATCAGTTTTTTTTCTTTTTCGAGCTTGATTTTCAAAAAGCTCCAAAGTATAAAGCGAAAAACTATCGGCAAATTGTGAGTTTACAAAATCGGTAAAAAATTGTAAAGCTGAAGGAGTCCATAGGTAGGGATTTCCTTTCTTGCTCTGATTCCATTTTCCAAAAGCAATAAAATCAAAATTAAAGACCGTATTATCTTGCTTGAGAGGCTGGAGATTGCGGAGGAAATCTACAAGTCCTAGAAAACGTGTGTGTCTTCCTGCTAATTGGAGTACTTCATTATCAAAACTTTGGATCCCAAAGGAGAATCTGATCCTTGGATATTTTTTTCAGAAAGTTTTTTGAAGTTCTTTTACGATTGTGTAAATTTCTTCTTCAGGATAAGGATTAAACTCAAAACTTAGTTCTGCAAGGTTAGAACAGTCAAAGTGTTGCTCTAGCGTGAAAATGATTTCAGAAAGCTGATCTGCTCCAAGGAGATTTGGTGTTCCCCCTCAGAAGTAAAGAG
>ERZ773233.348-NODE-348-length-32491-cov-4.778425_pt1 | contig 32491 bp, 42 predicted proteins | sample MGYA00580991_ERZ773233 | MGnify/ENA primary metagenome ERZ773233 (study PRJEB29015, sample SAMEA2738178) | human oral metagenome | biome: human oral; feature: human-associated habitat; material: saliva | place: China | collected 2161 ...
CTGCGATTTGGAGTTTCAAAGCACTGCCGACGCTTGGATAGAAGCCGTCGTCCCCCAAGTTGCCGAGCTTGCCGCACAAACCGCCGCAGCATCCGTTGCAACACCCGCCGCCCTTCAAACCGCAGGCACTGTCTATACCAAAGACAAACTCATTGTTTTTTACAAAAGGAATAGTCGTCTTAGTCGATTTTATTTCTGGCACTACTACTTCATTAGCACTATCCGCTATCTCATTATTAGTAGTTGTTACCAATTCTGTACGCGTACGCCCTATTCCTGTTTTTTCACTTTTTATAGTTACGGCATCACTAAAATAGAGAGTTGCCCCCACTATTATACCAAGTCCCACTTGTCCTAATACTTTGAAACGCCCTTTGAGTCCCTCTTTATTTTTCCTAAATGTCTTGATATAATCATCTATAAAACCAATAGTCCCCATCCATACTGTAGTGATAAGTAACAGAATAGTATAGACATTGTTTAGTTTAGCCAACAAAAGCACAGGTATAAGTGTAGCGAGAATAATAATAATTCCCCCCATAGTAGGCGTACCAGCTTTTTCATTTTGTCCATTAAGCCCTAAGTCACGCACAGTTTCACCTATCTGCTTACGTTGCAAAAAGCTAATAATACGCTTACCGTAAATAGTAGAAATCAAAAGCGAAAGCAGCAGAGCCATCCCCGCCCTAAACGAAAGGTATTTATATAATCCCGAACCTGGGAAATCGTAATTTTCTAAGTTTTCTAATAGATGATATAGCATTATTTATGTCTTTTATTTTTATTTTAATGGCCGCAAAGATACAAAACTATTATTAATTTAATAGGTAGTTTTACTTTATTTATTAACTTTGCTGCTTAATTAGTATTTAGTTATCTAATATGCGAAAAGATTCTTATACACCTACAACCCTTACTGCCTCTGTCATTATTAGGGTACGTTTTAGCGAAACTGACCCCTTAGGTATTGTCTGGCACGGCAATTATATCAAATATTTTGAAGAAGGAAGAGAGGCTTTCGGTCGAAAATACGGACTTTCATACCTTGATGTACAACGTGAAGGCTACGCTACCCCTATCGTAAAATCTCTCTGTGAACACAAAAAAATGGTGCAATATGGAGAGCAACTGCGGGTAGAAACACAATATATGCTTACTTCTGTAGCCAAATTGGTCTTCCGATACTTCCTTTATAACGAAGCTGACGAATTAGTATGTACAGGCGAAACAGTACAAGTATTTACCTCGCTGGCTGATAATTCTCTCGCTCTTTACCCACCTCCTTTCTACGAGAAGTGGAAAAACAAAATGAAAGAACTTTTTTAAACTAACCTTTTCGTTTATCTACAAATTTCATTGGCTTTCTACTGCCCAATGGGTACAATTCTCGCTCTAACATAGCGATATCGCAATACTCTATTTTAGGCACGACTCTTATTTTAGCTCTAAAATGATTACTAATACGCTCTTTTAGAGCTTCTGTTGGTGTGTGTGTACCTATCCTGATAAGTATTTCATCAGTGAGTATGCTATTGGTACTTATTTCTATGATGTAATTCTCTATTTCTTCAAAATTAGTGAGCAAATCCATCAATACTGGTGGGTATAAAGTCGTTCCCTTATACTTTATCATCTGCTGTTTGCGCCCTAATACCGGACTTACCCGAGCTGTATTGCGCCCACAAGCACAAGTCCCTATATGCATCGTCACTATATCGCCAGTTCTAAAACGTACCAAGGGCATTGCTTCTACCCCCAATGTGGTGATAGTCAACTCTCCACTTTCGTTCTCTCCTACTCTATTGCCTGCATCATCTAATACTTCAGTGATGATGAGCTCAGGATGATGATGCCCCCCTTGCTGGTATTCGCATTCAGTAAAAGTAGTGCTCATCTCTGTAGAGGCATAAGTAGAATAAAGTTTTATCCCTTTCCACTTCTCGGCTATTTTCTCAGCGAGAAGAGTATTACTAAAATCCTGATTTCTAAGAGACTCTCCTATACATACCACTCCTTTTACTGATGAGGCTTCATAGTCTATCCCATTTTTTTCGGCATAAGCTATCATTTTTAGCAAAAAAGATGGCACGGCTATCAAATAGGTAGGTTCGTATAGCCTAATACTATCCCACTGTAGCTCTGGTATCCCTGCACCTACCCTTACGATACTTGCTCCTAATTGGCGTACCCCTAAAAAGTAAGCTAACCCTGCCATAAAACGCCTATCAATAGTAGTCATCAACTGCACTACATCTCCTTTTTTTATACCTGCACAAGCCAATGAGATAGCCTCATTATAGGCAAGACGATTCAAATCATTATCCGTCAAACCAAATGTAACAGGCGTACCAAGTGTACCCGAAGTAGAAGCATAATCTACAATAGCCGACTTAGGCACACATCTGAAAGCATCGTTATTGCGCTGCAAATCATCTTTGCAGGTAGTAGGAAGCTTAGTAAGGTCAGAAAGTGTTTTAATAGCCGACACATTGATATTATGCTCCTTGAAAAGTCGCTTATAGAATGCCGAATGCTCATTTACATACGCTAACACCTCTTGCAACTTTTTCTCCTGCAAAACTATTATATCAGCCTGCGATTGCTTCTCTATTTCTGGCACCCAATCTTTCATTTAAACTTTATTTAAAAAGTCTTTTAAGTGAGTTTAAAAATCCTTTCTCTACTACATCTATCCCAATACCAAAGTTGCTATCAGCCATTGTATGGTAGTCTTCGCGTACAGGCTCTAATTTGTCTAACGGAATCTCTATATTCATCAGCGGATTGTACTCTACTATCACTTTGCCCGAGTTTTTAGTAATAAACTTCTGAGTTTTATGAGTAAAATACTTGTTCTGTATATCGCACTCTTGTATAGTGTATTTCTCTTTAGTATCAATATTTTCATCGGTTTGTAGGTAGATTTCATAGCGTTCACTATCGAAATTATGCCAGAAACTCACATCGCTGTGTTGGTGCTCTCTTATACTATTTTTCAGCACATTACCGTCAAAATACATAAGGAAGCGTTTTCCTTGTGGGTCTACGAAATAAGGATTTTCTATAGTAGCCTCATATTTTACCGTCAATTCATTTTCTACCTTATCGTCTTTCACTATTTGTAGGGTAGCATCTTTGAATATATCGCGAAAATCCTTGCCTTTACGGTCATTTACGTAATTAAGAGCATAAAATAATGAGTTGTTCCAACTATCTAAACGCTCATTTTTATTACTTGATTTGAAATAGCCTCGCATTGTATTAGCGCGGTTATAGCGGTAGGTAGTCAGTAGCTCTATTTTACCTTTATTTTCTTTCACCACCAAGCTAATCTTCTCGTCTATGCAATAATCAGCAAAACGAATAGGCTTACGTACTTGCAATTCTTGGTCAGGCAAAATTTCCATATAGAAACAGAAAGAGATAACAGCGCGTTTCTCTAATCGGCCAAACTCATTACGAGCAGTAGCATCTATAAAATACTCTTGCCCTTGATGGTTAATTTTCACCACTACATGATTGAATGACAACAATGAAGGTAAGTAGTATTTTAGATAAAAATCTACATTGTAATTCACCAATACTACTGATGAATCTACCCCCAAGTAGTTAAGTACGCACTTCAGCAATACGCATTTTGCCTTGCAGTCTCCTTGCTTATTTTGGTAAGTAACAGCAGGCTCTTGTGGCTTATGTCCGTTCATCTCATCGGCATTGTACACATAGTAGATGTTATTTTGCACAAATTCTATAGCGTACTGCAGTTTTTCATCAAGGGTAGGCATAGCGTCTAATTTAGCTACCAAATCTGGAGCAAAATCAGTAAGTTGAGCATTGAATACCCCTTCGTATAGAGGATAAATATAGTTAGAGAGGTCTTTCCAATTGCTATCAGTAGCAAAATCTATAAAAGGGAATATCTCGCGATTAGGGTCTACAGGATTGATATAATCATTTTCAATGATTTCAAAAGTTTCTCCTTGTGCTAAGTACTTCACCTCACTAGGTAGCACATTTCTTTCTTCATCGCGGAAAAATACATTTTTGTAAGCTACTCGTTTGTCTCTGTTATTGATGAGTTTAAAGTGATATCTACCATAAGCCCAATAAGTATCTGGGGTTACATAGATATATTTCATAAAGTCGCGGCGCAAAAACTCTTTTTCAGTAAACACTTTTTCTTTAGTGTCTTCCAAAATGAGAATATCATCTAAATGAAGGTCTTTGATAGAAAAATTGAGCTTTTTAGAACTACTAATAACACCTCTATTGCTTTGGTTTTCATTATCGAGCACTTTTATGGTAGTATCAGGAGTTTTATCTATAAGTTCACCATTGCGGTACACACTGATACGGTGGATATTAAAAAATTCATTCTCTTCTAATATCATATCATACATCGAGGCACGCTCTAAGTTCTCTGGTTGCGTAAGCGTATAAGCCATAAAGGTATAATCGGAGGTACTATCAACGTCTATTTTACTATATTTATGCAAGAAATAGCAGTAGTCGCGCCCCTCATCGGTTTGCTCTCGCGAGAAGTCGGTATCTACTAATAAAGCTATTATTTCAGTATCTGATAGGGTATTTGCCCAATCGGGAGCTTGTATAAAGCGGTAAAGTTCTTTTTCTTCTGTTTGCACGTTCTTATTATATTTTTATAAAAATAGCCACTTATAGTTACAAACTACAAGTGGCTGCAAAGATAATACTTTTTATTTTATTTCGGCAACATTTTTACACTTTTAACTAATCTGACAAACTCTTTTCGGTAGCCCTCTGGGTCTTTGCCTATCGCCCCTTCTGCCAATTCTATTACTTGGTCGTAAGTGGCGTTAGCTTTGTTGCTATTGTCTCTTAGCAAAATGCCAAATTCGGCTACACTGGCGGCAAATCTATAGTCAGTACTAGTCTCTTTTAAGGCTTTTTTGTTGAATACCAAAGGTTCGGTTATTTCTACACTCTTAGCATCTTTCACCTTAGGGTCTTTGTAGCGTATTTTGAGGAAACCTAACTCATTGCCTTTCCCTTTTTCGTTTAGTTCTTGCGACTGATAGCGAAGACTTTGTGCTACTTTTCCGTCTGAAGGTACTAATTCATAAAGAGCTGTAACCGTATGCCCTGCCCCTATCTCGCCAGCATCTTTTTTATCGTTAGTAAAATCTTCATTGGCTAGCATTCTGTTTTCATAACCTATTAGCTTGTATTCTTTTACGTATTTAGGGTTAAATTCTAACTGTAGTTTTACATCTTTAGCTACGGCGAAAAGGGTGCCGCTCAACTCATTTACTAACACTTTTTTAGCTTCGGTAATGTTGTCTATATAGGCGTAGTTACCATTGCCTTTATCGGCTATGGTTTCTGCCATATCATCGCGGTAATTACCTATTCCGAAGCCCAAAACTGACATATAAATACCACTTTCTCGTTGTTTTTCGATGAACTTTTCTAAATCTGTCGTATTGTTTATTCCTATATTGAAGTCGCCATCAGTAGCTAAAATAATACGGTTATTACCGTTCTTTATAAACGATTTCTGTGCCTGCTCATAGGCTAACTGTATACCTTTGCCACCTGAAGTACCTCCGCTGGCATAGAGATTGTCAAGCACCTTTATTATTTTTTCTTTGTCTTTCACACTAGTAGACGGAAGCGCTACTTTAGTTCCATTAGCATAGGTTACTATCGCTACTTTGTCATCGGGTCTGAGTTGCCCTAATAACATTTTGAAAGAAGATTGTAATAAGGGCAATTTATTTTCTTCATCCATCGAGCCTGATACGTCTATTAGGAATACAATATTAGAAGGAGGTGCTTTTGCAAGGTCTATCTTCTTAGCTTGTAACCCAATACGAAGTAATAAGTGGTTAGGATTCCAAGGAGCAGGTGCCAATTCGGGTGATACCCGTAGCGGACTTACGCTTCCTTCTTCGGGGGCAGGATAGTCGTAATCAAAATAGTTTACCATCTCCTCTATGCGTACCGCATCTTTCGGGGGTATCTGCCCGTAGCCTATTATGCGGCGTACATTGGCATAAGCAGCTCTATCTACATCTGCTGAAAAAGTAGTTACAGGTTGTTGTGCTACCGCCACAAATGAATTTTCTTTTATCTCTTTGTAGGTTTCAGCATTGCGCTGTTGGGGTGGAGACGAGAGAATCATCTTAGATGTAGCATTTGCCGAAGGCTCCATTAGGGCAGCTTCATTCGACGTTATCTCTACATCTTCTTCTATTACCTCATCTGGTGTAGAATTGATTACACTTACCTTTTCACCGCTGTTATGCCGGTGAGAGGGGTCGCCACAAGCCGCTACCATTAGGGCAGCTGCTATACATAAGGATACATTTGTTTTCATAAGGATATTTTTATTAGAGTTTTTCACCCTTATAAAAACAAATGATGTGCCAAAATCATCAATAAATTAAACTTTATTCTTCATTATGAATGAAGCGCTTTTTAGCGTAAAGTTCCTCTTCTGTTTCTTGGTGATTACCATCAGGTACGCAGCAATCTACCGGACATACTGCCGCACATTGAGGCGTATCGTGAAAGCCTATGCACTCAGTGCATTTATCAACTACTATAAAATAATAGTCATCACTAACAGCCTGTATCATCTCATCGGCATCTACCTCAGTTCCACTTGGCAACACTACTTTTCCTTTTAGTGTTGTCCCTTCTGCATAGCTCCATTCTTGTCCCCCTTCATAAATAGCATTATTGGGGCACTCTGGTTCACAAGCCCCACAATTAATACAATTATCCGTTATTATTATAGCCATTTTTTTATTGTCAATTATTTTTTGTTAAGTAAATCTGGGCGTTACTTCAAACCACAAATCTATAAAAAGTTTAAATCGTGCCAGATATTCGCGCACACGTGTTTTCAGTCCGTAGTAAGCCGTCACATCTTGGGCATTAAAGCCTACTGCTTCTATATGGTGGTGTTGGGCTAAATATAGTGCTCGTTGATTATGAAATTGCTGTGATATAATCAGGAAACGCTCTTTACCAAACACCTTTTTAGCACGTACTACCGAATCTAATGTCCTAAAACCTGCATAGTCTAATATGATGTTTGCTTCGGGTACCCCTCTCTGCATCAAGGCTTTTTTCATTTCTTCAGGTTCGTTATAATCGTTTCGGTGATTGTCACCACTCACCAATATGTATTGTATTTTCTTTGCCTCGTACAGCTGCACAGCCGCCTCTATTCTATAAAGAAAATACTTATTAGGCTGCCCGTTTTTCAGATAAGGATTAGTACCCAATAACAAACCTACCTCGCAAGTAGGCACGGCATTTACATCGCTGTATAAGGCATTGGCCGTTTTTTTATCTACCTGCACATTGCAAGCGATAATCACCAAGAGCAACCACAGCGATAACAAAATCGTTCCCCTCCAGAAATATTTATTCCTTAAAGGTTTTAAAAAAGATTTCATTTTTTATTATTTGTTTTTCAAAATATTGCCTCATCAGCAAATTGGCAGATAAGCAAATTATTTCCCTGCAAACGCTTTAACATCGTCTTCTGAAATCTCTTTACCTCCTAAGATAAAAAGACGCTCTACCACATTGCGGAGTTCTCTGATATTTCCTGTCCAATCTTGCTTTTGCAATAGTTCTATAGCTTTTTTGCTAAATTTCTTTGGACTTATGCCTTGTTCTTCAGCTATTTTATCAGAAAAATGAGAAATAAGTAGCGGAATATCATCGCGGCGCTCATTAAGAGAAGGTACTCTGATGAGTATTACTGCTAAGCGGTGGTACAAATCCTCGCGAAAACGCCCTTCAGCTATCTCTTTTTTCAAATCTTTATTAGTAGCCGCTATCACACGCACATCTACACTGATGTCCTTATCGCTACCCACACGAGTAATCTTATTTTCTTGCAAGGCACGCAGTACTTTTGCTTGGGCTGACAGACTCATATCGCCTATCTCGTCTAAGAAAATAGTACCATTATTAGCTGCCTCGAACTTACCTGCACGGTCTTTTACAGCTGAGGTAAAAGCCCCTTTTATATGTCCGAACAACTCACTTTCTATCAATTCTGAAGGGATAGCGGCACAGTTCACTTCTATCATCGGAGCTTCAGCACGCTCACTCTGGCAGTGAATAGCGTGAGCTACCAACTCTTTGCCCGTACCATTAGAACCTGTGATAAGCACACGAGCCTCAGTAGGAGCTACTTTTTCAATCATCTGTCGTATCTGTTGTAGCGGGGCACTCTCGCCTATCATCTCATAGCGCTTGCTCACTTTTTTCTTCAGATGTTTGTTCTCTACCACCAACTTTTGTTTGTCGAGGGCATTGCGCACTGTGTTGAGCAGACGATTTAGATCGGGCGGTTTAGAAATATAATCATAAGCCCCAAGACGCATAGCATTTACGGCCGTTTCTAAGTCGCCGTGCCCCGAAATCATCACAAAAGGAACTTCTGGTTTTATCTTTTTAGCCTCGGTGAGCACCTCCAATCCGTCCATTTTAGGCATTTTGATATCGCACAACACCAAGTCGTAATCGTCTTTTTTCAGTTTTTCTAAACCTTCTATACCATCTGAAGCCTCAAAGACCTCGTATTCTTTACTTTCTTCTTGCAATATCTTAGAAAGCACCCGCCGTATAGCCGATTCATCTTCTATAATAAGTATTTTTGTCATATTGTTAATGTGTCAGTTTATTGATTTGTCAATTTGCGAATTGGCTAATCAGTTTGCAAAAATAATAAAAAAATAAAAAACTCCTGACATTGTGTCAAGAGTTTTTCTTTTTAATTATGAAAAAGTGATTTTAAAATGGACGCTATTAGTTAGCTTTAAAAGTACTTTTAAAGTTGTTTTGATAGTTTTGAAACTCTTGCTGGGTAGTGATTTTCTTATAGTCATTAGTAGCAAATAGTTTCAAATACACTTCTAACTGCGAAGGTGTCATATAGCTAGCTATGCTGGTTATTAGGTCAGCATTTTCATCTAAGAATAGCATAGTAGGGTAAGCTTGCACCTGTAGGTAGTTAGTAAAAGGGTGAATTGAGTTTCTACGGTCTGCCAAAGCTGGGTCATAACCTTTGTTTTCAAAACGTTGCCCTTTGTAGTTTACCACTTCATTACCTTCACCGTTAAATTTGACCGCATAGTAATTATCATTTACGTATTTTGCTAAATCTTTGTTAGCAAAAGTGTTGCTAGACAACATCTTGCAAGGACCACACCAGCTGGTGTATACATCTATAAATATTTTCTTAGGTTTTTTCTTTTGGGCTGCAATAGCTTGGTCAAAAGTCATCCATTTAATTTCTTGAGCTTCAAGAGTAACAGTGGCTGCAAACAAAAGCACCACCATAGCGATAAGTTTTTTTGTCATAAGGTACTTGTATTAATAACATTTATTCTTGCGTAAGCGCACCAAAAACTGTGCCAAATTTTTTAGTATCTTCATTAGTACAGAACTGCATCTCGATGGGCAGATAGTATAATCCCTCCCAGCTTTGCTCAAACCGCACATAGTCTTTCTCGGTAGTCAGTACACGCAAGCCTTGTAGTTGTTGCAGTTCTTTATCAGTAAAATGATGATGGTCAGGAAAGGCTATATGCTGAAAGTCAGCTCCTTTCTTCTTCAGAAAATCTAATAACGGTCGTGGATTGGCTATGCCGGTTACTAGGGTAAAAGGCTGTTGTATAAACAATTCTAACGGACTTTCACCTACTACCGAATACACTTGCTCACTATAGGCTATAGTAGCAAAAACAATGGGGGTTTGTGGGCGGGTCTTTTTCTGCAACTGTGCCACAATACGTTCACGCTCAGCAACAGATAGGTCGGGCGGACATTTGGTCACTACCACTATATCGGCTTGCTGCACACGGCTCACCACATCGCGGAGGCGCCCCACAGGTAGTAGCCAATCGTCAGTAAATAGCTGCCCGTAAGCCGTTAGTACTATATTTTTAGTCGCTTTTATAGGGCGATGCTGAAAAGCATCATCTAAAATAACCACTGTAGGCGGGGTTGTCAATTGCAACAGCTGCCGCATCCCCTCTACCCTATCTCCACAAACAGCTAAAATAATATCTTTATGAAATTTTTGCCAGAACTGGAAAGGCTCATCGCCTAAATCGGCTACAGTAGCCTGTGCATCAGCTAACACAAAGCCTTTCGTCTTGCGCTTATACCCCCTACTGAGTACTGCCACACGGCACTTAGGGTGCAACTGCCTGACCAAGTATTCCACCATCGGACTCTTGCCAGTACCCCCTACCGCTACATTACCTACACAGATAGTAGGCACTGCAAAAGTATGCTCTTTAAAAATCCCCGTATTATAGCACCAATGCCGCAAGCGCACTATTGCCCCATAAAGAAGCGCAAAAGGGAAAAGTAAAAACGATAAGTATCGCATTGTTATTCGTAGTTAAAATAAAAGTTTTATTTGCTATTTTATGAACTGATATAAAAACATAGTAAAATAAAGGGAATGCGTATTGTTTTTATATGTTTTTGATGACAAAGATTAAAAATATTTCAATCTTTCTTACCACTGTACTTACCCTTTTTGTATCTTTGCCGAAAATTATCGGATTATGTTTTTCTACCTAAAAGAGCCTAACGGTGACAAAGATACAATAATTATCATTCAGTACTACATCTCAGATGAAAAAAAAATATTTAAATACTCTACTGGGGAGGTAATTAATCCTATAGATTGGGATTTTAACGCTCGTATGCCAAAAAGTCGCAAAGGGGCTGATGGGGTGCGTTTGCGTAAAATAACCACCTATATTATGCAGTACAACGATTTATTGGTGACGCTTATTGATAACTTTAAATTGAATGGAGAAAAGATTACGCGGGATAAACTTAAAAAGGCTTTTGATGGCAGGTTTAAACCTCAAAAATCAAACGGTTTTGAGTATATTACTGATTTTATTACTGATTTTATTTCTTCTATCAAAGGAACGATTAATAAGAATACAGGAAGAGAGTACAGCCAGACTCGAATATATCTTTACAACCAATCTTGTAACGCTTTGATTAATTTTGAAAATTACGCTAATAAACGTATTAAAATTAATGAATACGATGCACAACTAAATGATGAGTTTGTAACATTCTGTATAAATATACAAAAATATTCTGCTAATAGTGTTGGAGCGTTTGTATCTGTATTAAAAATCTTTTTGCAAAAAGCAAAAGAAAGAGGGCATACGATTGCTGATGATTTGAGTTCTTTCACTAAAACAAAGGAGGAAAGTATATCGGTAGCGTTGTCGGAAGATGAGATTGAAAGGCTGATTGCTTTTGATTTTTCTTATGACAGAAAATTAGAAAATGCACGTGATTTGATGATTTTAGGGTTGTGGACGGGGCTGAGGGTGTCGGATGTAATGGCTTTGCCTAATATTGACCCTGAAAGCAAGTTTATTGAAGTTGAGCCACAAAAGACACGTAATACATCAGGAATAAAGGTTGTTATACCGCTTCACCATCATATTAAGGAGATGATAAGAAAGAGAGGAATGCCTAAGCCTATTATTGAGTGTAGTTTTAATAAGTTTATAAAAGAGGTTTGCAAGGCTGTAGGTTTTAATGATGATGTAGAGGGGATGCTGATGAACCCTAAAACAAAAAGAAAAGAGAGAGGGGTATTTAAAAAATGGCAACTAATAAGTTCGCACACTTGCAGGCGTTCGTTTGCAACTAACTTATATCTGATGAATTTTCCAACGCTTTCGATAATGAAGATTACGGGGCACTCAACGGAGGCAAGTTTTTTAAAATATATCAAAGTAACGCCCAAAGAACACGCTGAAAAACTGTTAGCACATTGGGAGGCATATTATAAAGAGAAAGCACCTAATTAGGTGCTTTTTCTTAGTTACTTAAACGTTTCCAACGCTTCATCTACCTCGTGCCTTTTGTAGTATATACGCGCCCCAATTCTGTACGCTTTTAACTTCCCTTGCTTTGTCCAATGATGCAAGGTGCTTAAATTGATATTAAGCATTTTTTGCACCTCTTTGCGTGTTAGGTACTCCGTTGGCTCTTTTGGCTGAAAGTCTTTTGCAAACTCTCTAAATGCGCATCTGATTGTTTCTTGAATGAGTTCTTTTAACTCTGCGTGTCTGATTTGAATAAATTGAATATCCATTGTTATAATGTTTAATTGATTATTACGATGCAAATGTATATTAGGTAAAAATTAGGTAGTACCTAAAAACTACTTTTTTAATATTTTGAGCCTTTTTGCGCCTTGCTCAGGGCATTGTGATTAGTTGTTTAATGAATGTACATCATAACGAGCGCAGATGTATTTTTCTTCAAGTTTTTCAAGTGCTTTTGGGGTTACAAAGTAGATGCCTTTAGTATATTCTGACTTCTTTATACCACGCCCTTTGAGTTCTAATTTGGTGCGCACTTCATAATTATTATAGCACCATTCGTAATATACTTGTACTTCTTGTTGTTTGTTTAATGCTTTCATTTTGATATTGATTTAAAAGGTTATTAAATTGATTTAAAACTATTATTTTATTTTTACGCTGCAAAGATAAAACAATAATTTTATATACACAAGTTTTTTACAAATTATTTTTTTATTTTTTTTGATTTATATAAAAGTATAGTTTTATTTATTATATTTGCACCGTGATAACTAAAATATTATAAGTGTATGTTACGTATAAAAGAGATTGCAAAAGAAAAGGGTATCGCTTTGAATGATTTAGCGAATGCGCTGGGAATAACCTATCAGGCATTAAACGCTCGTATTACTGGTAACCCGTCTTTAAAGGTGATTATTGAATTAGCTAACGCCCTTGATGTAGATGTAAGAGAGTTAATCGTCCCTACAAAGGAGACGGCTAATAAGGGACGCGTTTTGTATATGAAGAATGATGCAGGGGAGTTGATACAGTGTGGGGTATGGTATGAAAAAAGTTGAAAAATTTTTGCTGAAAAGTTTGTATAATTAAAACTTTTGCCGTATCTTTGCATCGTTAAATAATAAGACAGCGGGCGACTGAATAAAGACTGCCGAAAAGAAAATGAATACATTTGACAAAGTAAAACAGATTGCAGAGGCTAACAAAGAGGGGTTCACTATTTCACTGTTAGATTTTCAAACTCCTAAAAAAGGTTTTTGTGTAGCAATGAAGATGACGCAAGACAGTTTTGGAGATGAAGGACTTAAAAGGGTGATTGAGATTGCAAAGCAAAGTACCTATGTAGTGGGAGGTTGGTATGATAATCAGAGCAAGCGATTTTATTACGACTGTGTAATGATAGTAGAAGAGTTGCAAGCAGCACTATCACTGGGAAGGGCAAATGAGCAGTTAGCTATATTCGATATAGGAAATGCAAATGTAATTGAGTTGTAACAATGATAAGGGGAGGTAAAACTCCTCCCCTTTCTTTAAAATAATAGTAATATGAATGTAGTAAAAGCAGTACATAAGATTAAGAATTTGCTATCAGTAGAGCAGCTGGAAAGGTTGGAGCAAATGGCGTTGCAGTATCAGCGGTATGCGCGGATATTCTTTAAAATAATGGCTCTTAATAAAGAAAAAAAAGAACTTGTGATTGCGGTATGGCAGGAACGCAGTCCGGCTGATAATTACTTAGACGAGGCGGCATTGATGGAACGTGCGCGTGGCCTTTTTGTGCCTTTGTTTGAGGGCTGGGAATTGAGGATTGGAGCTACAAAATACATAGAGGCGCCTGCTCAGATAGTAACACCGGAATGGATACAGGAGAGAATGAACCGCTATAAGGTAGGTAATAAGCAACTGGTAAAGGATTTGGGGCTGGCAAAGGCGGAGATTTCGGCACTGGTGAACGGACACAGGGATATGGGAATACGGACGAAGGGGCTGTTTTATTATTACTTTAAGAGCCTTGCTAATGATTAATGATACTAAAAAAAACACCTATTGCAGTAGGTGTTTTTTTTGCACGCTATTTTAGCGTGCTTTTTTTGTCTAAAAAATGAAAAATAAATATTAAGAATGCAAACGTATCACGTTGCAAATGTAGGTATTACTTACATAAATGATTGCTAACATAAATTAGCAACACGATGCTGCCTTTATCATTAATTTTGCAAATGTAATAAAACAAAATGCAATGAAAAAGTATCAGTTTAGGGCAAATCCGGAGTATAACCAAGCGAGCGCGCAACAGATTGACGCTGAAAAAGGCGTTATATACGGTGTGGTACTTGCTCAGAAGGGTATGAATAAGAATGGGACGTACTTTTCGGAACGTTTTCTGAATGAATTGAAGGATAAAGGCGATGAGCGCGGCTACATTAAGGCGCGATTTGGTCACCCTACGATGTGTAATAACTCTTTAGGCTCTTACATTGGTAGATACAAGAACTTCAGAGTAGAAGATGAGAAGCTGTTTGGCGACTTGTACCTTGATGAGATTGCAAAGGATACGAACGTGGAGGGGCGTGGCATTACGATGTATGATTACATTATGCGAATGGCACAAAGCAATTCGGATATGTTTGGTAATTCAATTGTGATTTTAGCAAATTACGTAATTGAAGAGTACGAGGAGGACGGGGAAAAGAAAGAGGCTGATGGGCACGAGTTGATTGAGTGGATTTCGTCGGATTTGGTAGATGACCCTGCGGCTACTGATAGTCTTTTTCATTCAGCAGATGATTTGGGGGTGAAAATTACGGATTTTTTGGACGAAAACCCTCAAATATTTGAGATTTTAGAGAAAGAGCCTAAGATATTAGGGGATTTTTTTAGCCGTTACGAGGCTTATTTGGGTAGAAAAAACAATAAGAAGAATATGAAAAAAGGTGTTTTTGCACATGCCTTAGTGGCAATGTTTGGTAAATCATTATTTGATGTGGATTTGACGCTGGCAAATGGTGATATTATCACGGTAGAAACAGAGGCTGAAGAGCCTGCTGTAGGAGATAAGGTGAAGCAAAAGACGGACGGAGGCGAGGATGCTGAAAAGCCGCTTGCTGATGGCGATTATTTGCTGAAAGACGAACGTACCCTTGTAGTAGAAGGGGGTGTGATAAAGGAGATTAAGGAAAAAGAAACTCCTAAAGACGATGGTAAAGAGGCTGATAAAGGAGCGGGTGCTGATGATGAATTTGCACAAGCGGTAATGGAAGGCTTCAATACGTTGGCTGAAAAAATTACTGCAATTGAAAAGAGATTTGCAAGAATTGAGAAAACGCAAAGCAAATTTGAAGTGGAAGACGAGGGTAGCGTAAGTAATGCAACTGCTGAGGGTAGTAAGAAAAAATTCAGCATCGATGATATAAAGGCGAGAAAGGAGTCTTACAAAAAGTAATGTAAAAATATAAAGGTGAATTATGGCAAAAACGAAATTAAAAGATTTTATCAAAGAGCAGGAGCGAACTAAGGTGTATATCGAGGATATTAAGGACTTGGTGGAGGAGCGCTCGCTGGGTATGGCTGACACTAAGGCAGCGATGACCATTGTAGAGGGCGTTACAACTGAAACTGAATATGGTTACTATGGGGCTGTAGAGGGTGTAACGCGTAAGGATACTGGTTGCGGTATGGAACCCACTCCTTTTGATGTGCCAGTACGTACGGGCTGGTGGAAACCTGTATCGTTGAGGGCTACTATATCAGAATGTTATAGTACGCTTGAGAACTCATTCCTGCAATGGGCAAGAGTGAAGGGCATTAAGAAATTGCAAATTCAGGACACAGATTTTGTAAACTTCTTAGCAGAACGCTTTGGGAACGCTATACAAGCGGACTTTAATAAGTTTGCTTTCTTTGGAAACACTGAAGCGAGCAATGTAGGTTCGGGTAGTGGTAGTGAGAATTTGAAAGCGGGGGTTGCAAAAGAGAACTACAACGCTATAGATGGTTTATACACTCAATTCTTGAATATGATAACTACTGACACAAGCAAGCGTGTAACAATCGCAGAGAATGCTCAGTCTACTTTTGCAGCACAAAAAGCGTTAGCAAGGGATACAGCATTTAATGCTTTTACAGCTCTTTTGGACGCTGCAGACCCTTTAACCTTTGCTCAAGGAGCGCAGCCTATATTCTTGGCTACTCACTCGATGGTAACGAACCTATCGAGGTACTTAAGAAGTGAGTACAAGAACGAACTAACGCTTACTAAGATGGAGGGCGGTTATGAAGTAGCAGAGTTTGAAGGCGTGCCTATTGTAACGCATCGTTGGTTTGATGAGATTATCCGTAGGGATTTCAGCAACGGTACTAAGTGGGATAACCCTCACCGTGTGATATTGTTGGATAAATCGGAATGCCAGTTGGGTATCGATTCTGATAGTTCTTTGAAAGATATCGAAATAGAATACATAGGCGGTAAAGATGAGCACGTGTATTTGAAGGCGGCTTACAGTATGGACTTTCAACGTGTGATTGGCACTACTGGGGCGATGGCGATTTAAGAATTAGCAAATTTGTCAATTAGCAGATTAGCAAATTTGCTAATTGACAAATTAATAAAATAACAAATTAATATTGAATTATGGCACAATGTGTTAATGTATTAAGTAAAGATTTGACCTTTGATTGTGATGATAAGGTGAAGGGTATTGAAAAGCGCATATTGCTTATCAATAGGGCTGATATTGACTTCGCTGCAACTACAATTGAGGCTGACAAAAATAAAATGAATACGCTGGTGCTGAAGAGTGGCAAAACGGGGTATTTTTTTGATAACTTCAAAGAGACACATATATCGGAGAGTATTAAGCCGGAGATTTCAGATGATGATTACAACGGCTATAAGCACTCAATAGGTATTACTGTGTATGGCAAGAGTGCTGATGATTACGCTCAGATTGACCAGTTTATAAACGGGGCGCAATTGGTTGCGGTAATTGAGCACAAAGCGAAAGGGGCAAGCAGTTTTGATGTATTAGGCTTCTTTGTAGGGCTGGAGGTAACAGAGGGTGAAGGCCGCACGAATGGTGGGGCGTTTAAGTTCACTATATCTACCCCTGCTAATCAGAAAGAGCCTAATGTAGCCCTGAAGTGGCTTGAGACTGATTATGCAACTACTAAGGCTAAATTTGACAAGAAACTGGCTGCTTAATTAGCAAAATAGCATACTATGATTTTCACTGAAGAAATATTAAAGGGGCTGATAAATGGTGGTTATGATAAGGCGGTGAGGGAGGACAAAGAGACCTTCATCGCCTTTTATGCTTACTTGTTTGGCAGAGATAACCTCTGTGAGAGTTGCCCTCAGAAGTTGCGCGGCTACTGGGATAGGCTGTGTAATGAAGGGATTGACGAACTTAATAAAATGAATATTATGGCAAAGAAAGAACAAAACACACAAGAAGAATTAACTAATGAGCAAATTAGTGAATTAGGAAGTGAAGTAACTCCTTCATCAGAAGGAGAGCAATCGGTTAAGGAGGAGGATAGTAATGAGCCTTGCAAGTTTAGATTGCGTGCGGGTATTACTTCGTTAGCGATGGATTTTGGCAGCGGGGAGTTTTTTAACAATGATACGCTAACGAATGAGATTGCGGTACGATACCTTAAGATTAACCCTAATAGGATTGCAAACTTTGATTTGTATCCTGAGAATTGGAAAGAACTTATCAAGTAACATTATCAATTGACAATTAACAATGGCAAGGCTAAAGGCGATAGAGTTGGCAAAAGAGGACAGGAAGACAAATAGTGGGAAATTTAAAGGATTTCCGTATTTGGCTAACGGTCAGAATAACGATTACCCTACAATCATTGAGCAGTTGGTGGCAGGTTCGCCAACGGCTCGTGCTTGTGCGGGGGTAATTGCTGATTTTATCTACGGACAGGGATTTGCATTGGAGATTGAAAGGCGTGAGCAAGCAAAGTCGCAAGGGGTCAGATTTAGAAAAGACGTGTTATTTGTGAATAATAAACGAGAGACCCCTAACGACTTGCTGAAAAAGGTATCGAGGAGCATCGCTATGCACAAAGGGGCATTCGTGCACGTGAATTACAATGGCTTCTATGAGAAGACAAGCGTGCAGGTGTTGCCGTATAAGAATTGCCGTCTGGGGGCTAAGGATAGCAGTAGTTATAGGGGCAAAGTGCTGGTTTATAACGACTGGGATAAGATAACGAATACTAAGGATAAGGATAAGAGCGTGGTGGCGATTGATAGATACGATCCGCGTCCGGAGGTGATAGAAGCACAAGTAGCAAAGGCTGGTGGTTGGGATAAGTATAAGGGGCAAGTGTTTTTCTTAAACCTTGATAGGAATGATACCTACCCGCTGGCGTGGGCTGATGTGGTGCTATTGGATTGTGAGAGTGAACGACTATCAGGGATATTTACACGCAACGGCTTTAAGAAGGGATTTTTTGGTACTTATTCATTCGTTACGCTACCGATGGAGAGCGATGCGGAACGTGAGGACTTCAGGAATGAACTTAAGAAGAGTATAGGCGTGGAAGCTGAACAATCGGTATTTCACTTTGAGACGGAGATGCAAGGCGATAAGTTGGAGAATAGCGTGCTGATTAAACCTATAGAGAGCAACATTAAGGCGGATATGTTTCAGTACGCTGATGAGAAGACGGCTAACAATATTCGCAAAAGTTATGGTAATGTACCCCCTGTACTGATTGATTATGTGGAAGGCAAACTTGGTAACACTTCTGGGGAAAGCCTTAAGGAAGCACGTGTATTTATGCAGGAGCAAATGCAAGAGGAGCGACAAGATGTGCAGGAGATGTTTGAGGAGTTATTCGATGGCTTTGTAAGGGATATTTCGGCAAACGGTCTTTTTGAGATTAGCAAATTAGTAGATTAGCAAATGAAACTATTGGTAAATAAGCAGGAGTGCAGCAAGTATTTGAGCGTTTCACTCTTCAGAAAGGAGGAGGATTTTAACCGTTTTATTAGAGAGGCGCAAATGTTTGACCTTAAGAAACTTGTTTGTGAGGAATTATATCAAGATATAGTAAGTGATGCGCCTGCGAATGATTATACTTTATTGCTTGAGGGGGGTAGTTATACCTTTGAGGGCAAAAAGTACGAATTTGCAGGGCTAAAGGCGGTTTTGGCGTACTTTGCTTATGCGCGTTATATATTCGTTGGGCATCAAGTTGATACGCCAATGGGGATTAAAGTGAAAGAAAATCAGGACGGGGAGACGATAAGCCAAACGGAACGGCGTGATGTGCGAACGATGTACAAGCAACAAGCAGATATGCTGTGGGAGGACTGTAAGCGATACCTTGAGAGAACAACGTCTAACATAAGCGATTGTAATGATGGTTGTAGTGAGCGTAATAGAGCATATAAACCAAGAATGAGAATGCAACTGATATGAGATGTACATTAGGATTAAAAGATATTAGTAATGATTGTGGTTATAAACCTTTGAAGGGGGTAAGGCACAGAGCACTAATGATTAGATATGAAGATGTAGATAGGGTTCGCAGCGTTGTAGGTTATGGTACTGCTACAGTAGACTTGTATCTGAAAGGAGGCAAAAGCGGTAGTATGTTAGAACTTCAGGAATATTATAAGATTAATGGAGTTATGCGCTATAATAGCGGGGTGTACACTCAGGAGATAACAATACGATTAGGAGACACTCATAATGCTAACGAATGTATACAAGCGATTAGCGCGTTGAGTAATGGTATGTGGGTAATGGTTGTAGAAACTATCAATGGTTCTTTTGAAGTGTTAGGATTTGGGGCCGGATTGGTACTAACTTCAGCAACTCGTGATTATAACACTAATGGGGTATCTGTAACATTAAACACTCCATCAGGACTAACAGAACGACAAATGGTATTAGTGTGGGCATCAGAGGGAATTGATGGGACACAGAAGCGTAATCGTTTTGATAGCGGACTTTCGGAGAGAAAACGAAAGATATTTGATTTTTCTTTTGATAATACGTTTGAATAAAAAAATGATATGGGAAGTTTAGACAATAATATTAGACTTATTAGGAATGAAACAGTAGAGGGAGGTAATACTAAGGAACGTATCGCTGAAACTTTTGAATTATTGGTTACAGAATTAGAGAGTAAGGTAAACAAGGATGCAAATAAGGGGCTTTCTTCAAACGACTTCACCAACGAGCACAAGCAGAAGTTAGAGAGCTTGCAGCCTACTGATGTATCGGGCTTACTACCCAAAGGTGCTTACACAGGTAATGCATCGAGTTTGAAGGCTGATATTGATAAAAAGGTAGATAAAGTAGCGGGTAAGGGGCTATCGTCTAATGATTATACCAATGAAGAAAAGCGGAAGAATGAGGAAAATGCGCTTAAACGTGTTGCTAATATTACGGTTACTGGTGATGTAAATAAGATAATTACTATAACATTTGCCGACAGCACTGTAATGCAAGCCCCTTTTAAAGATAACGACCATATATCTCTTGCTGATGTGCATATGAACTCGTTGAACTTCAATGAAAACACTGGAGTTCTTACAGGGGTAAAGAGCGATGGCAATGAGATTAGTGTATCGTTAGATGGTCGTTATTCATTGATAGGACACAATCACGATGAGCGGTACGCACCTATAAACCACCATCATAACCAGTACGCCCTCCTCACCCATAGGCACAACTGGGATGATATAGACGGAAAACCCAATAACCTTGCTACTACTGAGAATGTTAAAACAGCAATTGATGGAATACAGATTGGAGGAAGGAATTATTATAAAAGTTCGACAGGATTTATTTTATCAAATAATATTACATTAGTTAGTCGCGATTCAAATAGTTTTTCTTTAAACAATGTAAACAGAGGAGGACTTAGAATATTAAATGTTATAAATGAAAACAACTTATGGACCTGTTCATTTAAAGCAAGGATAAATTCAGGGGTTGGTAAATTTAAATTAGATATCTGTGATTATTTAGACATATATTTTGATGTAACAACAGAATTTAAGTTTTTTAAAATTACTGAAAAGATATCCAATTTTAGTAATATTTACAATTTTATTGATTTTTTATTCATCAATAAAGGGATTTATGAAATTAAAGATTTTAAAATAGAGAAAGGTAACACTCCCACCGACTGGTCGCCAGCCCCTGAAGATTTAGCTACCACCGAAGAGGTTATGCGAAAGATTACCCGCACAGGGTATGAGGTAGGTACTGATACCGTTATCCCACAAGCCCAACAGAATGATACTGTATTCGTTAATGCGAGTTGTACACTTGGTTTGCAGAATATAGAGCATTTAGGTAGTGTATCTTTCTTAAAAACCTTTGATAATGGTGTTGTAACCTTTACTTGTGCGGGGAAAAACATAATATATCCTTTTGATAATACATTCAATGGAAAAAAAGGCTCTACTGCTGTGGTTGGTATTCACAATAATGACTGCTATATTCGTATTAGTAACGTTTAATTTTATTTAACTATGAAAAATATTTTACAAAATTTAAAAGGCAATGATAAGCTGTTACATTCTATGTGTGGCAATGCTATTTTTGTGGTTCTGTTTTTTGTTTTTTGGTGGCTGTACTGGGTAGGGATAGCATTTGTAATGGCTGTGTGCGGGGTGCTGCTTATAGGACTTGCTAAAGAACTTTATGACAAGTACATTAAGCGTACTTTCATCGATTGGCACGATATAGTAGCCGCGTTTATCCCTTATCCGCTCATTAAATATATACAGAAGCTATGAATGCATTACAATTCTTTGATTGGGGATTTGAGAATAAAAAGGCTAAGGAAAATCGTCTGAAGAAAGAATCGGATAAGATATATAACGAAATGCGAACAAACCCTTGTACACGCTGTTGGTACTATCGTGTAGGACAATATTGGTATAAATACATAAATGAACCAATCAATTCAGCTCAGCATAGCAGTGTACATAGTTGGAAAGAGATAGGACGAAACGACATTGATGAGATAGTACCTTATTTTGATTTTATATCAATATTATACTTAATTAACTGCCCTGTTCCCAAAATAAGAATACCTCAAATAACATTGGATAACTTGACAAAAGAAATTCAATTTAGCGATGTGGGGGAAGATGGTATTAATGACAAGAATACAGTAATCAGCATTCCACCAAAATATGGCGGCAATATTACTGTTAAAAAAGAGGAAAATACTAGAGGGTATGTTTTTTTTAATACAATTAATCTTGCTGGAAAACAACCTAGTATAGAAGTTGGTCGATTTGAAGACCCTGAGAAACTAAGAAAAAAAATAATAATAGAATAATAAACAATGATAAACTACATTTTACAAGGCTTCGGCTTCACGGGTTGGCGTGACTTTATTAACTCAAGTTTTGGGCATATTTTTTCAGTAAACTTTATTGCGGTTGATGTGGTAGTGTCCGCTTTTATCGGCTTAATTCACTTCCTATTTGGCTTCAATCACTTATTCCTTGCCGCTTATGTGGTGCTGATATTCTTTGAATGGATTACGGGAGTGTTAGCGTCATTTAAGCGTGGTGAAGAGCACGAGAGTCGCAAATTCGGGCGTATGCTACTGAAGATACTCACTTACTTGGTGCTGATATACGTACTCCATACCTTCTCGGCTAATATTAGCTTCCCAGCGTTAGGCGATTTTGAATTCGACCCCTTTCACTGGCTGTACTGGGTGGTGCTGCTTGCTATTATATGGCAGCTGGTAGTGAGCCTATTGGAAAACTTAGATTGTTTAGGGTTTAGGTTCGCTGGAATACTGCTGAAGATTATCAACAAAAAATTCTTTAAAATGTTTGACCTTACTGAAGAAACTGAGAATACTAATACTTAATTATTATGACACCGAAAGAATTTATAAAGCAATACAAACCTTTTGCGCTTGAAACGGAGCGTAAAACGGGGATTTCGCACCTCTTTACGTTGGCACAAGCCGCGTTAGAGAGCGGTTGGGGTACACGTACATTTGGCAATATGCTTTTTGGAATAAAAGCAAGACCTGAAACGCCTGCTGATAAAAAGCAATTGTTGCGTACTACTGAAGTATTATCGAGTGCAAATGCTGTATTTCCTAAGATATTCAGCATTAAGAAGCGAGCTGATGGCAAATACACTTATTCCGTGTTAGACTGGTTTAGGAAGTATGAAACTCAAGAGGAATGTTTTACTGACCACGCTCAATTTTTCTTTATCAACAAGCGATATGCAAAGGCGTTGTTAGTAAGAAGCGACCCTTATAAGTTTGCTGAAGAAGTGGCAAAGGCTGGCTATGCTACCGCGCCTAACTATGCTGATAGTTTAAAGAAATTAATCAAAACGATAGAAAGTTATGAATAGGATAATTATTGCATTATTAGCATTTCTTACCCTCATAGGGTGTAGAATTCGCAAGGTTGCTACTACCGAACAAAAGCAAGTCCAGAAAGAGCGTATTATAAAGTACAAGGATAGTACGGCTCTTTTTCAGCACAATGCACAAACCTTGCAGCTTGATTCGCACGCTTTGCAAGAATACGAGGTAAGCCTTGAAAGTGATAAGGATAGCGCGGGGAATAGTAAGGAGTTGGTGTATTACCGCATTCGTGATGGTGATAATGAGACTATTAGGGTAACAGGTGGAAAGGTAAAGATAAGTGGCAAAAGCAGCCTTTCTAATAGCCTAATAGAGGCGAATAGTACCCTTACTAATACGATTACTCAGAAAACTGATGAAAAACGATATACAAGTACCGATACGGCTTTTCTTCATAAAACAAAAGAAGTGAAAGGAATAGTAATAAGATGGTGGTGGATAGCGGTTGTGCTGCTGGCGGTGTGGATTGGTTGGCGATATAAGGTGTTTCGGTTTTAGTTTTTTCTGAAAAAAAGCCCGTGCGAGTGTATGCACGGGCTTTTTTTGTGGTTATTTGGTTATACATTTTAACATATCTTTCAGCTTAAAACCACCTTCTATATTACTATCATAAATATACAACCTTGCTGCTGTAATATTATGTTGCTTAAGTAGAGATATATCATTTTTTGTTAGAGATACAAAAGCACTATACACATATCCGCCTCCTGAAGAGGTTGTGCTTACATCTATTTTTGCATTAGGTTTTTGTATTTTAGTGCCATTATCAAGTAAAACAATTAAACCTTTTTTTCCTACGTTTAAAGTACTGCCTGTTGTGTTGATTTGCATATAAAAATTAGGTATTTTATTCTTTACTATTTTTATAAAAGAAATACCATCTTCAAAATCAGTCGTATAAGTTGTCTCACCAGTAAATTTATCATTTTCAGTTGAAACTTTATCACAATAAAAACCTTCAGGAAGATCAATACCACCTACAACTTCTAATTCAAAATCAAATTCATAATCTGGTGAATAGTTATAGTATACAGTTCCAAAGTCTTCATTTTTTAGTTCTAATACATATTTTTTTGAGTTTTTAGGTGGATATATTTTTACAACTTTAAATTCTTTCCCTACCAATTTCTCATAATCAGATATGAAAGAATATTTTGATGTGGCAAAAAGTCTTAAATTGTCTAAATCTTTAATTTCACCTTTTTCAGAATCAAAAGTGCTGTAAAAATTCTTATAATGGAATTTTTTGTAAGAATCGTCATATTGTTTAGGTTTTACAACTTTATCCTGCAAAAGTTCGACTTTGGTAGATGGAAAATTTTGTGCAGCTACAAATGATACTAAAAGAACTGAAACAACTGATAAAAATAATTTTTTCATTGGTATATTTATTTAAAATTAGTTACTTAGTTAATAATTTTAGTTGTAATAACAACCTTAAATAGTCGTGTGATATAACTTTTAGGTATATCTTGGTCAGGATACTTCTCTTTGTCGGGGTTTTCTGATACAAGTCGATAGCATTTAGAGTCGCGGGACTTAGTTATACGCTTAATTAGTCGGTATCCGTTTGAGGTTACTATAGCGTATATTTCACCAAGAGGAAACCACGTGTAATCAACCTCTTTGACGGCTACAATGTCGCCGTGATTGATAATGTTTTCCATTGAATGACCAGTAGCGTTTATCCAAAAGTCGCAATTATTAGCTGGAGGGTAGTTTATATAGTAGTCTGGCTTAATATTTTGAAACTCTACTACCCCCATAAATCCGTTGGTGAAATCAACATTGTAATAAGGTATCCCATTTTCATAATTTATCACATCTTCGGCAAGCACAGGTGCAAGTGTTGATATTTGCTCATTAGATGCTTTTTCTCCTTTTATCATAGACTCGTGACCGGTAAGGAGCCAAATGGGATTAATATCTGGAAATGCTTTTATAACTTTCATTAAAAGTCCCTTTGTTAAGTATTTTTCATTACCATTTAAAGCTGCAGAAAAATTACTTCGTTGCTCTGATATTTTTTCAGCAAAGAGAGATTGATTTACAAATTCAGTGTTTTTTTTAATGTATGAATACACTTTATTGAGTCTTTCTGCAATTTCTGACTTACTACTTTTTTGTTGTACATCTGAATTATTTTCCATATCTTTGCAAAAATTTAAATGTTAAACACTATGGATGATTTTAAATGTTATTTCTATCAATTTAAAAACTTTATAACTTTCATAGGTATGGAGGTTTTGCCTTTTTTGGGTATTTGCCTGTTGTATCTTATAGGTGTTTTTTGTATTGTATATATATTGCGGTTGATTTGGGATGAGTGTTTTTAGCTGCTAAATTTAGAAAACACCTCAAATAATAACCTACTTCTTATTAGTATCCTCTTTTAGTTTGTTTGCTAAATCTTTAATAACATCAGTGTTAGTTTTAGGATTGGAAGGAATACTAAAACGTTCTTGACGTCGATTTAATGATTTTTCATCTTTTAAATCTTTATTGTTGTTCTCCATAGATATTTGGATTTAATTGTTTCATATATACTTCTACTTCTTCAGTGGCCTTTTTTATTAGCCTCTTATTTTCTTTTAGATTGATATTACTCTCTATTTCTAATATTTCCCTTTTAATATTTAGCAGCCTGTTTATATCAGTTACTAAATCTTCATTAGTAGTGTTTTTTATTACTATTTTTGTAACAACGGCAAATACTTCTAAGTTGTATTTTCGATAATCGGACAATATTTTTTGAATGGTTGCTATTTCTTCGGGTGAGCGAAATAATAAATCTTCAGCTACTAATAGCACTTGAAAGGTAGCACAGGCTACAAATATAATAGACGATACTAATTTATTAAACTCCCAACTAACAATGCCTATAAAAGCAAATACAATAGCTATTATTTTAACAGTTCTCTTAATGTAACGTTGTTTTTCTAAATAAAACTCAATGTACTTCTCTTGAAATTTACCCTCTTCTAACGTTGTTAGTATATTTACTATTAAAAATTCATCAATCATAATAAAAAACACCATTAATAATCAGTTAGTTACAAAATATTTTATTTTTTACAACAAAAAAGTTGTAAAAACATTTGCAAGTTACAACAAAAATGTAGTATATTTGCATCGTCAAAATGATAGTAAAAAGCAGCGGTTAAAACAGCAGCCGTTTTGACATTGCAAAAGTACTAAAACAATATGAAACTTACAAACAAAGCAAAAGAAAAGTTAAACGATTTGGAAATGATGTGCCTCCTGTGTAAGAAGGTAGGTAGGAGTATTGATACCCTGCGAAAATGGAAAAACGAACCTAACACACGCTTCTATAGAAGTTCTGAGGCTGTAAGAGATAAATTCCTTGAAGTGATGGAAATGACTGAGGAAGAAGCGTTTGAGGAGGACGATATAACAACTAATAATTAGTAGCATTATGATTGACGAAGTAGAATATTTAATACAGAAGCTGAAAGGGCTTAATGTTATAGGTTGGCGTAGGGTGTTAGACGAGTTTCAGTTAGTGCCTAAAGTGGTAGAAGATATATCAGCGAGGGTGAAACTACAACTTGACGAGTGGGAGCAAGCTAACAAGGCATTGAGAGTGCCTGAAGCAGCAAAGCATATGGGAGTATCTGCTTACATTATACGTAGATGGTTAGAGCGCGGGAAACTTAAGAATGAGAACCCTTCAGAGGGCAATGTATTAATAAGTATACGCCAATTAGAAGACCTTAGAGCGTCTGAGCCTAATATGGTAATGAGAAAGCAGAAAAAAGTAAGAGCAGTACCTGCTGGTGCGCGTGATTTCAGAAAAATAGCAAATTAAAAAAGACGACACTTCACAGCGTCGCCTTTAAGTTTAACAATCTAAATTTTTTAATTACAATGGCAAAAGTACAACAAATGAATGAAATTGCAAAACAAAGTAGCCATTTTCTTCTTCAAGACGGCTACGTAACCTACAAGGGTAAGCGTTATAACGACTGTACCGACACTGAAAAAGAGGTGTTTAATATCGTTATAGGCGATGTGAAGCCTATAGATGACGAACTTAACGCCTTAATACAAGGGCTAACAGCACCCTTATTACTTCAATATACTATGAATGAAGATTGTTTTATCAAACCAGCGATTTTTGAACAACTAAAAGCGGCTTTGCGCCCTGATAGTGATAACGCCCACGAGGGGTGGTGGCATCTTAAATCTACTTGTGGCTGCTACACTATGCGCTTATCGGGGTGCTATGACAGAGGCGTGCTTAATACTGAAGCTGAAGTGTATAAATCAGTGGGCAAGCACTCTTTGTATTACGAGCTTACTAATGCCCAATGGCTTGATGTACAAGAAGCCCTTGAGGCTGAATATGAGCGGCTTGTAGAAGATAGTGAAGAGTGTGAGCGTAATCACTACTACGAAGAGTTATCACACGATTGGCATCAATTTATTTAACCTTTAAAATCTAATAACTATGAAAGAGCAAGTAACAACCTTAGAATTGGGCAAATGCTATAGAGTGTACCACAACAACGATGTATTACACCTTATTAGGGTTAATGAAGAGCATACATCTTTAATCCCTAACAGACCGCCTGTGTATATGGTAGCAGAGATATGGGGTGATGACACCATAAATACTAACACATATCACTCAGTAACCAAAGGCAGCACTTATACAGAGATAACACAAGAGCAGTTTAAGGCTGTGTTAAACTCAATGATACACAGAGTATCTAATTACATAAGTACGATGAATTAAATCCGCTCATTTGTTGCTATTCGTAGGCTTCGGCTAACTGAAGTAAGAATGTTAGGCAGTTAGCCGAATGTCCTACAAATCAAAGAGCCTCTACCAATCATAAGTGCCGTGTACCCTTTTAAATCTGGACATATCTAAATCACAATAACGCACGGCACTTTATTTTAAAGTAATAACCTAAAAACAAATGAATATGAGTTTAATTAAGAAAGCAAATGAATTAACAATTCAGACGAAAATCAAAGCCCTAATCTATGGGCAAGCGGGTACGGGTAAAACAACCCTTGCTCTATCAGCACCAAAGCCGTTATTATTCGACTTTGATAACGGGGTGCATCGTGTGAACTTCGCACACCTTCAAAATGTAGATACGGTGCAAATACGCTCTTATCAGGACTTTTTGGACGTGCTTAACAATGAAAACCTTACTCCTTATGAAACCTTTGTTATTGATACAGGTGGCAAAATGTTAGACTTTATGGGCGAGTATATCATTAAGAACAATCCTAAAATGGGGCGTGCTAATGGTATGCTAACCTTGCAAGGTTTCGGAGAACGCAAGATGATGTTTTCAGCACTTGTGAAGCGTATCAGCATAATGAATAAGCACGTGGTGTTTGTTGCCCATAGAGAAACAAAAACAGAGGGCGATGATACTCGTTACATTCCTCAATTTGGTGGCAGTAATTACGATAATCTCGTAACAGAATTAGACCTTGTGGGGTATGTAGAGGCGCAAGGGCGTGAACGTACTATTACCTTTGACCCTACTTCACGAAATGACGGCAAGAACTCCTGCAACTTGCCTCCCCTCTTTAAGATACCTACTATCATTGATGAGCAGGGCAACCCTACCGCTCCTAATGACTTTTTTACAACGCACGTAATTGAGGCGTACAACGCACGATTAGAGCAACATCGCAAGGCTAATGAGGCGTATATAAAGCTGGTAAAAGAGATTGAGGATAATATAGCGGTAATAACTGATATAGATAGCCTTAATGAGACCGCACAACGATTACAAGAATGGCAGCATATAGGCAACTCTAAGATAGTAGCGGGGCGCAAACTCAATGAGAAAGCAGCGACTTTGAATGCAAAGTTTAACAAAGAAAGCAAGCAATATGAAGCAGTATAACATATATCCTACCTTGTTGGATAGTTTTACTAACTATCTTAATTCATCGGTAATCTATCAGCAGTTTTGGGGCTCATCTGAAGCCCCAACGCTGACAGAGGAAGAGTACGAGCGACAAGCCTTTCAAGAACTCATTAACCGCATTAATAGAGTGCCTTTTGAGAGTGAAGCCGCTGACAAGGGTACTGCCTTCAATGAGATTATAGATTGCATAGTTGAGGGGCGCAAGAGTACTAAGATAGATATTCACAGCGAGGGCGAGGTTATAACGGCGACAATCAATGGCAGGCAGTTCGTATTTTCAAAGGAACTTGCTAACAGTATAGCGAACCCTTTGAAAGAGGAGAATGCGCTTACTCAATACAGAGTTGAGGGTACTATCAGCACTCAATATGGTGAAGTCTTTTTGTACGGCTATTTAGACTACTTGCTACCCTTTAAGGTGGTAGATTTAAAGACAACTGGTAAATACAATGCCTTTAAATATCGCAACAACTGGCAGCACATTGTATATCCTTATTGCTTAAATCAGCAAGGCATTGAGATAACCGATTTTGAGTATTTGGTTACTGATTTTAAGGGGGTGTATAAAGAGGCTTATGCCTATATGCCTAAGTTGGATATACCGCGATTAAGGGAGGTGTGCGAGCGATTTATTGAGTTTTTGGAGAACAACCGAAAACTCATTACTGACAAAAAGATTTTTAATGACCAAACTACGAATGAGCACAAGGACTATCTTAACCGATAGTATGGAAATCATTATAGTAAAACCAGTAGTCGTGAGGTTTTCGCACCAAAGCATTTTAGTAACGACTTTTTTAAGCAAATGAAAACAGTATTTAAAGAAGGAATGGAGGTCTATGATAATATATTCTTTCCAAACTCTAAAGGAGAGGTTGTTAGAATAGACAAACATATTGATTGTGAAAGAGTCGTTGTTCAGTTTGATTGTTTGAACTATGAACTTTCATATACAGAAAAAGGGCGATTAACTTCCACCTACAATGGAGCTACACCTACTCTATCCACTAAACCTTACACCTTGCAAGGCTTTGAGCAAAAAGCACCTGCACCAACTTATGAGGAAGCTGTAAGGTGGTTAGAATCCACTGAAGGTACAAATATAATGAATGATAGTGTTTTCTTAACTAAAGGAAACTATTATACAAATCTTAATAAGTGCACAGAAGCCCTTAAAAAACTTGTTATCCTTAGAGACTATTATAATGAAGGTTGGCAGCCTGATTGGAATAATAGACAAAGAGATAAATTTGGTATAATGGTGGATAAAAATATGTTGTGTAAAGAAAGTTTTCAATCTAATAACAAGCCCCTTGCCTTTAAGTCAAGAGAAATCAGAGATAGATTCTTTGAAGAACAAAGAGAATTATTGGAAATCGCAAAACCTTTATTATAACTATGGAAATACAAGGACGAATTAAAACAATATTTGCTACTGAAACAGTAGGGCAAAATGGCTTTCAAAAGCGTGATTTGGTAATCACCACCGATGGGCAATATCCACAAGATATTATCATTCAATTTGCACAAGGCAATTGCGCTTTGTTGGATAACTTGCAAATAGGACAAATAGTTAAGATACATTTTAACCTGCAAGGGCGAGAATGGACAAGTCCGCAAGGCGAGGTTAAGTACTTCAATACGGTTGTAGGTTGGAAAATTGAGGTTGTACAACCTATGCAACAATACCAGCAGCCTATGCAATATCAGCAAGCCCCGCAAGGGTACGTACAGCAGCCGCAATATGCGCAACCTGCCTACCCACAACAAGGGCAGCCGCAATATCAGCAGGGGCAAATGTTTAACAATTACGGGCAAGCACCTTCGCAAGATGATGGAATGCCGTTTTAGAAAACAAAAAGCAAGTATCAATCGGGATAGTAGCAGGTTCGAGTCCTGCCTTGCTTTCAAAGATAATAACAATGAAAAAGATAACCATTCCGAGCAACGTTAAGAACGGCAAATTGGTACAAAATCGCAATCTTATACAAAAGGCTATAACCTCCTTTGAGGATACGAATATCAATATCACCATTGAGAGGCGAAGCAAGAAACGAAGCGTACAGCAAAATGCTTTCTATTGGGGCGTTTGGATACCTATCATTCAGCAGTCTATGAATGACACTTGGGGCGAGTTTTACCCTCCTAATGAGGTGCATAATGTACTGAAAGCCTTGTGTAATTATGAGGAGCGTCCTAATCCTGCCACAGGTGAGATACAGCGAGTACCTATGAGTAGCACCAAGCTGACCACCTACGAATGGGAGAAGGAGTTTAAGCAACAAGTAAGGCAGATGTGTATAGATAATTTCAATCTTGATTTGCCTGAACCTGATAATGAGGAATAAGCAATTTTCACCCCTCGTTAAGCAAGGACAAAAACAAGTTATAAAGCATTGAATATCAAAGTGAATATATAAATAAGCAAGTTTTAAAGTAAAATAAGCAAGAAATATTTAATTATGTACGAAATAACAAACACAAACTATCAACCTATGCAAGAGTTAATAAAAATCACCGAACAAAACGGGAGTAAAGCCGTATCAGCAAGAGAACTATATGAGTTTTTAGGCTATAATAAAGCAGTATGGTCAAGGTGGTATCAGAAAAACATCTTAGAAAATGAGTTTGCTTTTGAAAATATTGATTACCAGACCCTCAACATAATGTTGAACGGTAACGAAACAAAAGACTTTGCCATTTCTATTGATTTTGCCAAAAAACTATCTATGAAAGCTAATACTGCAAGAGGCGAAGAAGCACGCCAATATTTTATTGAGTGTGAAAAGCAACTAAGAGCAAAAGAACAAGCGCACCACGCTCAAATTCCTCAATCATTTTCAGAAGCATTGCGATTAGCAGCAGAGCAAGCCGAGAAGATAGAAGAGCAACAAAAGCAACTGCAAGAACAAGCCCCAAAGGTATTATTTGCCGATACTGTGATAGGTTCTCAATCGTCCTGCCTTATTGGTGAACTTGCTAAACTCATCACTCAAAAAGGTTATGAGATAGGCGAAAAGAGGTTATTTAAGTGGTTACGAGAAAATCACTACTTAGGTAAAAAGGGCGAATATTATAACATTCCTAACCAGCAATACATTGAGCAAGGACTATTCGAGTTAAAGAAAGGCACACGCTCAGGGAATAGCGGAGTAATGCATACAACCATAACACCAAAAGTAACAGGCAAAGGGCAAGTGTATTTCGTGAATAAGTTCCTAAGAACACTATAAAAGAATTGTAATGTAGCCATTGTGCACCCCGATAGGCAAGCACTCACGTTCGAGC
>ERZ773233.353-NODE-353-length-32297-cov-3.108802_pt1 | contig 32297 bp, 39 predicted proteins | sample MGYA00580991_ERZ773233 | MGnify/ENA primary metagenome ERZ773233 (study PRJEB29015, sample SAMEA2738178) | human oral metagenome | biome: human oral; feature: human-associated habitat; material: saliva | place: China | collected 2161 ...
TAAAAATGTAAAGCGGTCGATAAATTTAAACCGCCTAAATTTTAAAATGGGCAACTGCGTGCATAAATTTAGCGCTCAAAGCAGCGTTTTACTACGCCCGGTAGCGCCAAAATTTCGGCACGTTTTCATCTGTCTTTCAAATTTACCGAAGTTTCAAGGATTTAACCCTAAAATAACGGCATTTAAATTTAAAACGAAAGAGTCAGGTGGAGCTAGTCGAGTTTTTCGCGCCCGAGCGCGTCATCACCTTTATGTTGCTTTTTGCGCGTATCGGCGGGCTGATGCTATTTTTCCCGTTTTACGGACACGAGCAGATCCCTATGAGCGTCAGGACTGCATTTTCGTTTCTGCTAACGCTATTTTTGTTTCCGCTTGCTAGTATCAAAAGTGGCGAGATTTACTATCTAGCCGTAGAGATCGTGAGCGAGGCGGCGCTGGGGGTTTGTGCAGGACTGCTGCTTCACATCGTTTTTGCCAGTTTGCAGCTAGCAGGCGAGCAGATCTCGATGATCATGGGCTTTTCGATGGCTTCGGTACTAGACCCGCAGACCGGCCTTAGCTCGCCAGTGATCTCAAATATCATAAATTTCCTCGCGCTCATGACTTTTTTGGCCTTCGACGGGCATCATCTTATCCTGCTTTTTATCTCAAATTCGCTTACGCACGTTCCGTTAGGCGGCTTTTACCCGAGCCCAGATATCGTGCAGTACGCCTCAAAATCCATGATAAATTTGTTTACTTTTGGATTTATCATTTCCTTCCCGATTTTGGCGCTCTCGCTGCTTTCGGATCTGATTTTCGGTATGCTGATGAAGACCATGCCGCAGTTTAACCTGCTAGTGGTTGGCTACCCGATCAAGATCACGATCGGCTTTGCCGTGCTGATCGCGATACTAGCGGGCATGATGGAGCTTTTTAGGCAGCTAGTGCTTCGCGTTATCAACGACCTTCCGTCGCTATTTTTCTAAAACTAAGCTTGAAGTAATGGAAAATGTTTTAAAATACGTTTTTTAGGTATAAAAAGGAGAATTCGTGAAAATCGTTCTTGTAAACGCCAACCCCGCGGTATCGCGCTTGGCGACGCTGGCTCTTAGCAAAATGGGTTACGAATACGTCGAGATCGGCGATGCTAGCGAGCTTAGCGGCGTTTTTGACGTGCTTATCATCGACAGCGATATCGACGCAAAAGAGATGAACCTAAAAGAATTCGCAAATAAAATTTTATACCTTTCTTCTAAAAATTCTCCGACCTTTGAAAATGCCGACAGGATACTGCCAAAGCCGTTTTTGCCGACGGAATTTATCGCTATCGTGGAGGATCTGGCGAGCAAGACAAAGGGCGCCGAGCAACCTGTTACGACAAGCGATGAAACTAGCGAAGCATCGGTCGATGGACTTCAGTTTACGAACGATCCGACCAAAGAAATCATTGAGAAAGAAATAATCGATGCTGATGTTGGCGATTTTGAGTTGGACAACGAATTGGCTAATGTTGCTCGCGAGGTACCTAGTAAAGATAGCGCATTTGACGAGCTAAGTGAGATCGTAAAAGCTATCGACGATATGGACGAGCTAAGCGACAAACTTGAGGACGATGAGCTAAATTTGGATGGTTTGATAGATGACGAAATAATGAAATTTGCAGAGCTAGACGGATTTGATGTTGCTGTAAAAGATAATAATTTTGATGATTTTTCTGCAGATTTAGATGCCGATGATAAGCATATAGATGTCAAATTTCAAATACCGGATGATCCTATATTTAACACAACAGAGCTTGATGCAGCGCATAGTGAAGAGGGGTCAAAGGGATTTGATGGGGGTAAATTAGAGCTTGATTTTGATGATAGGATTGAAGATATCAAGAGCCAAATCGACGAAATCGACAAGATGGACGATCTGTCTGGAAATTTAGAAGCGGACGACGAGGATTTGGATGTCAAATTTAAATCAGGGGATGGTTCTACATTTAATATAACGGAGTTTGCAACCGTAGATGGCAAGAAAGACTTTGAAGTTGTCGAAGATTTAAAAGAAACGGTAGTTGATGATAAATTTGCGGTCGATAAACTTGATGAGCAAGAGGATATTTTCGCTAGCGAAAATATGAAGTTTGATAAACCTAGCGAGCAAGAGGTGCAGGTCAAAAATAGCGCTTTGGGCGATGAGTCTTTACTAGATGATATGGACGTAGCTGGCGAGGCGGAGAGGATTTTTCGAGCGAAGAAAATTTGACGCAAGATATTTCGGATGATGAGCTTGCGGAGGATATTTTTACCGAGGATGAGCAGCAAGACGAGGCGGAAGCGAGCTTAGAGCAAGACATGCAAGAAATCATCGAATCTGACGACATGCAAAACGAGCCTGAAATAGCGCAGGAACTTCATCCGAGCGAGTACGGCGATATCGAGCAAATCAGCGAAAAAGATATGGCATTAGCGCTTAACGAAAGCGGATTTGATGGCGGCGAAGCGGCGAATTTGAGCTCGCAAAAAGCTCAAACGACGTCAAAGATAGACGAGCTAAAGGCTCAAATTTCAGACGCCGTGGCTAAAAATCTGGAAAACTCGCTGCAAGACGGCGAACTACGAGAAGCTCTAAAAAATCTCAACATAAAAATCAATATAAGCTTTGAGGAAAAATAGTTGAAAGGGCAAATTTTAATCGTCTCAGGCCCTAGCGGTAGCGGCAAAAGCACGCTCTTAAGCCGTCTTTTAAAAGAGGAAAACGATCTTTATTTTTCGATATCAAGCACAACGAGAGCGCCGAGACAGGGCGAGATCGAGGGCGTGAATTATTATTTTATAGGCGAAGACGAGTTTAAAAAAGGGATAGACGCGGATGAGTTTTTGGAGTGGGCGTGCGTGCACGGCAACTACTACGGTACCTCGCTAAAGCCCGTTTTAAACGCGCTTGAAGAGGGCAAGATAGCGATTTTTGATATCGACGTGCAGGGTTTTAATATCGCAAAATCAAAATTTGCCAAAAATATCACCTCCGTTTTCATCACGACGGCTAGTAAAAACGAACTAAAATCAAGGCTGCAAAATCGTGGCACCGACAGTGCGGAAACTATCGAAAAACGGCTGATAAACGCAGTCGGCGAGATGGAGCATATCCTAGAGTACGATTATTTTTTGATAAACGACGACTTGCAAAACTGCTACGAAAATTTGCGCGGGATTTTGCGCTCGATGCGCCTAAAAACGTCAAATTTAGACGCAAAAGAGATTATTAACAAATGGAATAATTGATAAAATTATGCTAATATAACGAAAACCAAAAGGAGAAAAAATGGGTCCAAGCGTCCAACAATTGCTTATTATTTTACTTATCGTGGTCTTACTTTTTGGAGCGAAAAAGATCCCCGAGCTCGCAAAAGGCCTAGGTAAGGGAATAAAGAGCTTCAAATCGGAAATGGAAGACGATAAAAAAGCCGAGAACGTAGAAAAAGTAGAAGAGAAAAAAGAAGAAACCGCAACCGCCGCAAAGACTGAAGATACGGCTAAAAACGCGTAAGGAAAGGCGTTGAAAAAAAGCGTAATAAACGAGATAAAAGGCGCCGTAGACTTTGACTTTGCGCTAGAAAAGCCAAAAGATAAGGGCTTGGCGCACTACGCTATGCCTACTTTTAGCCTAGCAAAACAGCTCAAAAAATCCCCCGTTGCTATCGCCGCCGAGCTAGCGTCTAAATTTGAAAATAGCGAAGTTTTTGAGGCTACGGCGCTAAACGGCTATATAAATTTTAAACTAAAGTCGGGATTTTTGGATAAATTTGCCTCCGCTAGCCTTGCAAATCCGAGCGAGTTCGCAAAAGGTGGCGCAACTAGCGGCGAGAAAATTTTACTTGAGTATGTCAGCGCAAACCCGACCGGTCCGCTTCACATCGGGCACGTTAGGGGCGCGGTTTTCGGCGATACGTTAGCTCGCGTCGGACTTCACATAGGCGAAAATATCGCGACTGAATACTACATCAACGACGCAGGTAATCAAATCGAGCTTCTAGGCACGTCCATATCGCTTTGGGCGCGCGAAAATCTGTTCGGCGAGAGCGTGGCGTATCCGGAGAAATTTTACCGCGGCGACTACATCGAGCCTATCGCAAAAGAAGCGCTAGAGAAATTCGGCAAAGAGATATTTTACGACGAGAGCCGAAATCTAGAACTCGCCGAGTTTGGCAAAGATAGGGTGCTGGTTTTAATCAAGCAAAATTTAGCCGACGCTCAAATTTTCATAGAAAACTGGGCTAGCGAAAAGAGCTACTACGATAAGCTCCCTCTCACGCTAGATCGCCTAAAAAACGAGAACGGCATATACGAGAGCGAAGGTAAAATCTGGCTAAAATCAAGCGAAGTGGGCGACGAAAAAGACCGCGTCATCGTGCGCGAGGATGGTCGCGGCACCTATCTAGCCGGCGATGTGGTGTATCACGACGATAAATTTAGGCGCGGATTTGATCGCTGCATCAACATCTGGGGCGCCGATCACCACGGCTATATCGCGCGCATGAAGGCGGCGCTACATCTGCTAGGATACGACGAGAATCGCCTTGAAATCATACTTTCGCAGATGGTGAGCCTGCTAAAAGACGGAGAAGCCTACAAGATGAGCAAGCGCGCGGGCAACGTCGTGCTGATGAGCGACGTGGTCGAGGAGATCGGCTACGAGGCACTTAGATTTATATTTCTCAGCAAGCGCTGCGACACGCACCTGGAGTTTGACGTGGACGAGCTAAAGCGCGAGGATAGCTCAAACCCGATATTTTATATCAACTACGCGCACGCGAGGATCAATCAAATTTTCGCAAAAGCTGGCAAAAACGTCGCTGATGTCGCGGGCGTGAAGTTTGCAAATTTGAACGAAGACGGCAAAAACTTGCTATTTGAGGCGCTCACGCTAAACGATGTCCTGGTCGATAGTTTTAACACGCGCTCGATGAATAAAATTTGCGACTACCTAAAGAGCTTGGCGGCGAATTTTCATAAGTTTTACAACGAAAATCGCGTCGTAGGCAGCGAAAACGAAGACGAGCTTTTAAAGCTTTTCGCCGTCGTCGCGCTCTCGATAAAAACGGCTCTAGGGCTAATGGGTATCGCTGCAAAAGATAAGATGTAGAATAAAATTAGTAAATTTAGAAGCGCTTAAAACGGCGCTTCTTGTTTAAAATAACCCCTTAACATCCATGAATCTTTCTAAAATTTCCGCCGCATTTTTCGTTATATTTTTAATAGCGATAGAGTATCTGGCCCTCACGCCAGCACAGATAAAACTCATCGAAAACAGCTGGGATAAGGCAAATCATTTCATCGCATTCGCCACGCTTTACGTTACTTTGCATTTTGGCTTTTTTAGGCTAAATTTGGGCGCAAAGGTTGCTATTTTGCTAGCTTACGGTATCCAGATAGAAGTAGCGCAGTCGTTTGTGCCGGGCCGCTATTTTAGCTTGCTCGACGTCGTCGCAGACGGCATCGGTATAGTTTTTGGTATCTTGCTGGCGAGAATTTTGGGGCGAATTTTGGATTGGTTTAGAGCTAGATTTTAAATTCGAAACTTCAAATTTGACGGCTCGGCTGTGCGAGATTATTTTGTGCCGTGCCGTTTTGCTTTGTTTAAACTCAACTTTTACCATCAAATTTACCGCGTCAAATTTGAGCTAGCCAGCAGGCTAAAGCGATAAATTTATAAATAGTCGCTAAAATATGCCCTAAATTTAGCAGCAAAAGGCAAGAAAAGAGCGCAATCCGCAGCTAAATTTAAGCAAAAAATCCAAAACGAAAGAGTAAAAAATGAAATGGCAAGACAGCAGACGAAGCGACAACGTTGAGGATAGGCGGCAAAACAGCGTAAACAGCATGGGCTCGCTGGGTGCGCTCATACCGATTATCAGGTTTTTGCTGGGCTCAAATATCGGTCGCGTGGTACTAGTTATTGGCGCGGTCGCGTATTTTATGGGCTTTAACCCTCTCGCGCTACTTGAGGGCGGCGGCGCCGGCACTCAAAGGGCGGCACTAGATAGCCCGCAAGAGAAAGAAAAGGTCGCCTTCGTCTCAGCGGTGCTGGCGCAGACCGAGGACGTGTGGAGCAAGGTGTTTAAGGCGGGCGGCGCGCAGTACAAGGAGCCTAGCTTGGTGCTTTTTAGAGACGGCGTTTCTAGCGCGTGTGGCACGGCTAGCTCGCAGATGGGGCCTTTTTACTGCCCGGCGGATAAAAAAGTCTATCTGGATCTTAGTTTTTTTGAGGAACTGGAGGCTAAATACAAAGCCGCCGGCGACTTTGCGCAGGCGTACGTGATCGCCCACGAGGTCGGGCATCACGTGCAAAATTTGCTAGGAACGCTCGGTAAAGTAAACGAGCTAAAATCGCGCACGAAAAGCCTGGTAGAGCAAAACGCCTTGCAAGTCAAAGTCGAGCTGCAGGCCGACTGCTATGCGGGCGTCTGGGCGCACTACATGGGGCGCTATAAGGTGCTAGAGGACGGCGACATCGAGGAGGCGCTAAACGCTGCGAGCGCGATAGGCGACGATGCGCTACAGAAAAAATACCAAGGCCGCGTGACGCCAGACTCGTTCACGCACGGCTCGTCAAAGCAGCGCATGACGTGGTTTAAAAAGGGATTTGAGGGCGGACAGCCAAGCTCATGCGCGTTTGAGATCTAAATTTGACTTTTTAGCTCTTTGGGCCGCGTTTGGCGAGCATAAGTTTCTACTCGGGCGCATTTAGATAAATTTAAATGTGGCTTTTTCAGACCTTGTTTGTCGCAAGCAAATTTTAGATTTCCGTGATTTTAAATAAATTTGGGCGCGGCGGTGCCTTTTGTTTTGCAAATTTAAATTTAGCCAAGCAATCGATAAAATCAAAAATGGAGCGAAAATGCAAAGAAGGGACTTCATAAAGGGCGCGGCGACTTGTGCGGCGGGGCTTGCTGTAGGGCTGGATTTGTTTGCCGAGCAGACTAGCAAGACCAATGCGGTAAATTTGACGGACGGCGTAGATCTAAGCGGTGCGAAAAATCTCGGCGAGAGGCTTGCTGCGATGACGCCATATCTCACGCTAAATAATAGAATTTTGATGCCGATCGTCGGACTTAGCGCAGCTAAATTTGATGATTTGAAAGACAAAAATGCGCTGGGGGCGGCTCTAGGCCTAGGCTACCGCCTGATCGATACGGACGGAGATAAGGAGGGTGTAGCAGCTGCATTTGCAGCTAGCGGCTTAGAGCGCGGACAGCTATTTATCCAAAGCGCGCTCGAGGCTCAAAACGGCAATGAAAGCGGCATGATAAAAAGCTTTGAGCGCTCACTAAAAAAACTAAATATCGACTACGTCGATTTGCTTTTACTACGCGCTGGGCTTGGCGATGCTAGCTCTGCGTGGCGCGTTTTGCAGCGGCTTTACCGCGAAGAGCTAAAAGAGCCCGCGCTCGCGCAAGTCAGCGAAAAATACGGTAAAATAAGAGCACAAATCATCTTGCGCCGGCTCGTACAACACGGGGTTTGCGCGATAGTAAACTCCGCTAGCAAGGAGCGATTGCTTGAAAATATCGACATTTTCGGCTTTGAGCTCGCGGACGAGGACGCCACGCAGGTAGAAAAGCTCTGGCGGAGCTAGCAGGCGTACGAGGCCGGTTTTGCCGTCAAATTTGCGTGTCTTAAATTCGTCAAGCTTTGGTTGATGGCAAATTTTAAGAGCGTTTTTGTGTGTAAGTTAAATCTAGCGGCAGGGACTTAAATATTTTCGTAAATTAAATTTGATGCGTAAATTTGAGCTAATGCAATTGTCTGTGTAGCGCTTTACTCGCGGCTTAGCTAAAAGTGTCGCAAGGTGAGAATTCGGCACAAAAATAACTTCCTGGAAATCGATCAAATTTAAATAATAACAAACGCCTACGTGTTAGCTTTTTGTATCTTTCGTCGCAAAAATAAGTCTGCCGTTTATGCGACAACTATCGTCAAATTTCGCCGTCTGTTTCGCACTTTGGGCTAAATTTGACGCTACCGGCGCGGCGAGCTAAATTTAGCTTAGGCTTTCGCCTCTTTCAGCTTGCTTAAAAACTCTTCGATGTTGTATTTGGCGCGGTACTGCGCGCTCATAAGGTGGATGAGTATGTCGCCAAGATCGATCACGACCCAGTCGCCGGAGCTTTCAATGCCTAAAAACCGCTCGCCTTCGTCCTTTAGTCCCTCTTTTAGGTCGTCCGTTAGCGAGTAGGCGTGGCGTTCGCCCATCGTGGTGGCGATGATGACGCATTTTGCGATGTATTCGCGCCCGCTCATGTCGATAGCCTCGATGGCTTCAGCCTTTTTGGCGTCTAGGATTTTGATGATTCGTTCGATTCTTTCTTGCATGTTTTTCCTTGGTAAAATTTCGCCACTTCATCCGCTATGCACGGTATCATCAGGCTTTTGTCCAAATTTTGCCTGATTTGCGAGGACGAAACGGGCTCGTTTATGTTTAAAATTTTAAAATTTTCAGGCACGGTTACGTCGCCGCGGCTAGCTACGACGAAGGTCGCGAGTTTAAAGAGCTCGTCTATCTCGTGCCATTTATCCAGGCTTGCTAGATGATCGGCGCCGATGATGAGGTAAAGCTCGCTCACAGCGTAAATTTGCCGTATATGCCGCACGCTTTCTATCGTCGGTACGGGGCGATTTTGCGCGATCTCGTAGTCGCTCACGCAGACTTTAGCTAGCGTGCCCCAAGCCTCGTTCGCCCACCTTAGCCGAAGCAGCGGCGGAGCGGAAAACTCGCTCTTAAACGGGCTGATAAAGGTCGGCATGATGATGAGCTTATCCGTGTCTAGCTGCTCTAACGCGGCCTTAACGGCGGCGTCGTGCCCGAGATGAGGCGGGTCGAAACTACCGCCGAAAAGCGCGATTTTCATAAATTTGCCTTTAAAATTTCGGTGCAGTTTAGCGAATTTGAAGTGAATTTCGGTTGAAAATCAAAAAATTCGCCGATAAAGCGCAAATTAAATGGAGATTTTGTAAAATTTGGGGATTTTTAGGCTTGCGAGGCTCGTTTTTCGGGGAGCAAGCGAAGGTCAAATTTGCAAAGGCGGGCTTTAGGGCGGCTTAAATTTACGCATTTAGCGCATTCGAGGGTCGGGTAAATTTAACGCGCAAAAAGCTAAAAGTACGAAAATAACCTTTCTGGGCGCCCTAAAGCGACCGGAAAATCTAGCACAAGGAGCTAAACATGGTAAAAATCGCGATCAACGGTTTTGGACGTATCGGCAGGTGCGCTGCTCGTATTATTTTAGAGCGAGACGATGTTGAGCTTGTCGCTATTAACGACACCGCAACAAGGGATATGACGAGGTATTTGCTCAAATACGACAGCGTGCACGGCGAATTCAAGCAAGACGTTAAGGTGATAAGCGACGATTTTATAGAAGTAAATGGCAAAAAGATAAGAGTTTTTTCTACAAGAGATCTAAACGAGCTTAGCTACGCAGACTACGGCACAGACGTGGTTTTAGAGTGTACGGGCAAGTTTTTAACCACTGAAAAATGTGAGCCATATCTAGCTCGAGGCGTCAAAAAAGTCGTCATGAGCGCTCCGGCAAAAGACGACACGGCGACCTTTGTAGTTGGCGTAAATGACGATAAATACGCAGGCGAAGCGATCGTCTCAAATGCAAGCTGCACTACAAACGGCCTAGCTCCAGTAGCAAAGGTGCTAAATGATAAATTTGGCATCATAAAAGGGCTGATGACCACGATCCACGCATATACAAATGGTCAGAGCCTAGTTGATGTAAAGGCTAAAGACTTCCGCCGCTCACGCGCTGCAGCACTAAATATCGGACCTACGACCACCGGAGCTGCAAAAGCGATCGCAAAAGTACTTCCCGAATTAAACGGCAAGATGCACGGACAAGCGGTCCGCGTGCCGGTCGCTAACGTCTCTATGGTCGATCTAACGGCGGTTTTAAAAAGACCAGCCAGCAAAGAGGAGATAAACGAGGCGTTTAGAACGGCTGCTGAGTCGAATTTAAAGGGAATTTTATTCGTCGATGACGATTATAGAGTTAGCAGCGACTTTTGCACGAGCGCATACAGTAGCATCGTAGCTAGCGACACTACGCAGGTTATCGCTGATGATATGGTAAAGGTCTTTGCGTGGTACGACAACGAGTGGGGCTACTCAACAAGGCTTGTGGATCTAGCTAAGATCGTGGCTACAAAGTAAATTTAAAGGGTGAAAAATGAGTGATATTTTATCGATCAACGACCTTGAGCTTAATGGTGCAAAAGTCTTTATAAGGTGCGATTTTAACGTGCCTATGGACGAGTTTTTAAACATCACTGATGATCGCAGGATCCGCTCAGCGATACCAACTATCCGCTACTGCTTGGATAATGGCTGCAGCGTGGTTTTGGCTAGTCACTTAGGGCGACCTAAAAACGGCTTTGAGGAGAAATTCTCGCTACGAGGCGTCGCAAAAAGACTCTCGCTTTTACTGAGCCATGAGGTTGTATTTGCCGAGGACGTCATCGGAGCGGATGCCAAAGCTAAAGTCGCCGCGCTAAAACCGGGCGAAATTTTACTTCTTGAAAATTTGCGCTTTGAAAAGGGCGAGACCAAAAACGACGAGGCGCTAGCCGGCGAGCTCGCTAAATACGGCGAATTTTATATAAACGACGCGTTTGGTGTCTGCCACAGAGCGCATAGCTCGGTCGAGGCGATCACTAAATTTTACGACGAGAAACATAAAGCGGCGGGATTTTTGCTGCAAAAGGAGATTAATTTCGCCCAAAATCTCATCAAGCACCCTGCGCGTCCGTTTGTCGCGGTCGTTGGCGGTAGCAAGGTAAGCGGCAAGCTGCAGGCTCTGCACAACCTGCTTCCGCGCGTGGATAAGCTGATAATCGGCGGCGGCATGGCGTTTACGTTTCTAAAATCGCTCGGCGAAAATATCGGAAACTCGCTACTCGAAGAAGAGCTCTTGGGCGACGCGCGCGAAATTTTGCGCAAGGGCAGGGAGCTTGGCGTTAAAATTTACCTGCCGGTGGACGTCGTCGCGGCTCAGACCTTTTCGGCTGAAAGCGCCGTAAAATACGTCCCAGCTCAAGAGATCCCAAATGGCTGGATGGGGCTTGACATCGGGCCAGCGTCCATTAGACTATTTAAAGAGGTCATCGCCGATGCGCAAACCATCTGGTGGAACGGACCTATGGGTGTTTTTGAGATGGATAAATTTAGCAAGGGCAGCATCAAAATGAGCCACGCCATCATCGACACTCACGCGACTACGGTCGTGGGCGGCGGCGATACGGCTGACGTCGTCGAGCGCGCTGGGGATGCCGACGAGATGACATTTATCTCGACTGGCGGCGGCGCGAGCCTGGAGCTCATCGAGGGCAAGGAGCTACCCGGCATAAAACCCCTTAGAAAGGCTGCGGAGTGAGGTTTTTAGCAAATTTAAAGTGCAATCACACGAGAGCGAGCTTTAGAGAGTACGCTGAAATTTTAGATGCAAATTTAAGCTCAAACGACGACGTGACGGTGTTTCCACCCTTTAGCGCGTTTGATCTTGCCGCTCATAAATTTAAACTCGGCGCACAAAATTTCTATCCGTGCGAAAGCGGCGCTCATACCGGCGAGATCGGCAAGGCGATGCTGGACGAGTTTGGCGTAAAAAGCGTGCTGATCGGGCACTCTGAGCGGCGCGAACTTGGCGAGAGCGAGGAGCTCTTGCGCGCTAAATTTGACTTCGCCGTAAAGTCGGGCTGGCAGATCGTTTACTGCATCGGCGAAAATTTGAGCGTAAACGAAGCTGGGCGCACGAAGGAGTTTTTGGCGGAGCAGCTAAAAAATATCGACCTTGGCTACGAGCGGCTACTGATCGCCTATGAGCCGATCTGGGCGATAGGTACAGGCAAAAGTGCGAGCGCGGAGCAAATCGAAGGCATTTTAAATTTCATCCGCGAGCAGACGAGCGCGCCGCTACTTTACGGAGGCAGCGTAAATGCCGCAAATATCGGCGGAATAGCAGGGATCAAAAACTGCGATGGAGTACTAGTAGGTACGGCAAGCTGGGACGCTTCGAAGTTTTTGGAGCTTATACGCGCCCACTCGCATCGCTATACTTCGTTGTCTTAAAATTTTGCTCGATCATTACCTATATGGTAACTCCCGTCGCAAAATTTTAAGTCGCCTAGTCTAGCTTCGCGATACTGCCGCTATCAAATTTGGTTTCAAATTTGAATTGCAAAAATTTTATGTCAAATTGCAAAGGATTTTGAGATGGATTTGAATGTTGTTGCAGATTTTGCGACCAAGACTAGGCATGTAGCCTGTCGCAGGGAGCAAAATCAAAACTCATTCAAAGACGCTCAAAAGCCAAGCAAAAATAGAAAGGAGAAATAATGATTTTAAAAGGAAAAAAAGGCCTCATCGTCGGCGTAGCTAACGCCAAATCTATCGCTTACGGCATCGCCGAAGCTTGTTACGCGCAGGGTGCGCAGATGGCGTTTACCTACCTAAACGACGCGCTAAAAAAACGCGTAGAGCCGATCGCAGAGGAGTTTGGCAGTAAATTCGTCTATGAGCTTGACGTAAACAACCAAGCTCATTTAGACGGCCTTGCGGATCGCATTAAAGCGGATCTTGGCGAGATAGATTTCGTCGTGCACGCAGTGGCCTATGCGCCAAAAGAAGCACTAGAGGGCGAGTTTGTAAACACGAGCAAAGAAGCTTTTGATATCGCGATGGGTACGAGCGTGTATTCGCTACTGAGCCTCACGCGCGCGGTGCTGCCGGTGCTAAAAGAGGGCGGCTCTGTGCTAACTCTTACATATCTTGGCGGACCAAAGTTCGTGCCTCACTACAACGTCATGGGCGTCGCAAAAGCAGCACTTGAAAGCTCGGTGCGCTATCTCGCTCACGATCTTGGCGCGCGAGGTATCCGCGTAAACGCCATCAGCGCGGGCCCAATCAAAACGCTTGCGGCAAGCGGAATAGGCGATTTTAGGATGATTTTGCGCTACAACGAAGTAAATAGCCCGCTAAAACGCAACGTCACCACTGAAGATGTCGGCAACAGCGCTATGTATCTGCTTAGCGACCTTGCTAGCGGCGTGACAGGCGAGGTGCACTATGTCGACTGCGGCTACAACATCATGGGTATGGGCGACGTAGCGACCGACGCCGAGGGCAACACGATCTTAGCTTGGGACGCAAAATAATCTACTGATATAAATTTGGCGGGGCGACTCGCCAAAATTTTCTTTTAAATTTCACCAAATTTATCGCAAGGACAGAAAATGAGGGCTTTAGACGAGCTTATAGATACAAATGAGCCAGGCTGGGCGCTGATCGAAGAGTGGCTAAAAGAGGCCAAAAATGAATATGAAATTTTGCCTCGCGATGAGAGTAGGGCGCAAAGCGAGCTTTTAGGACTTCAGGTAACTACTCGCTCACCGATGGGAGCACTTGTTTATGGGTGCGGCGGTATCGTGATAGATGGCGGTTGGCTGCGTCTTCTTGGCTCAGGGTGCGAGCAAATGAAGCGCGGAATTTACAGCTTCAACCTTGGCAAAAGCTTTAGCCAAGCAGGGCAGATGCCTGGCTATTTGCTCGTGGCGGACGATGTTTTGGGCGGATTTTTCGCGGTAAACGGCGGCGCATTTGACGGCAAAGCGGGCAACGTCTTTTACTATGCGCCAGATAGCGGCAAATGGGAAGATACGCAGCTTGGCTACTCGAAGTTTTTATACTGGGCGTTATGCGGCGATACATCTAAATTTTACGAGCTTTACCGCTGGGATGGCTGGCGCGATGATGTAAGAAATTTTAGCCTTGATAAGGTTATGTTTGCGCTACCACCACTTCTTTGGCAAGACGCCGACGTAAGGGCGAGGCTAAAAGATATGAAAAAAGACGGCATGGGTATAGATAAGTATTTTACTTCCGTTTTTAACGGTGGCGAGTAAATTTTCAAATTTGATGCAAATTTGCATAAAGCCGTTGCGACTAGATAGCCTTTACGGTTGATTTACGCTCTCGCCGCGACTACTAAAATTTACCGCACGACTAAATAAATTTAAACAAATATCCTAAAATAACCGCAAATAATCTTTAAAGGATTTCTCATGCAAAGCTTGCTTTTCTCGCCGCTAAAAATCGGCGATCTAGAGATCAAAAACCGCATCGTGATGCCGCCGATGTGCATGTATAAGGCCAAAAACGAGAATGGCTACCCTAGGTGCTTTCACCGCTTGCACTACGCCGCTCGCGCGCTGGGAGGCGTCGGGCTTATCATCGTCGAAGCTACGGCGGTCGAGCCTAGGGGCAGGATCACGAGCCGCGATCTGGGGCTGTGGAACGACGAACAGCAGGAGGCGCACGCAAGGCTCGTCAAGGAGTGCGTCAAATACGGCGCCGCAATGGCTGTCCAGCTCGCGCATGCCGGCAGAAAAAGCGAGTGCGAGGATCTGATCGCACCTAGCGCGGTAAAATTTAGTGAGAGCTACAAAACGCCGCGTCAAATGAGCACGGAGGATATCGTCTTGGTCAAGCAAAGCTTCGTCCAAGCAGCAATCAGAGCCGAGCATGCAGGATACGCCGCGACCGAGATCCACGCCGCGCACGGCTATCTCATCAGCGAATTTCTCTCACCTGAGATCAATCTGAGGGGCGACGAATACGGCGGAAGCTTCGAAAATCGCACGAGATTTCTAAAAGAAATTTTAAGCGAGATAAAAGCCGCGGTGCAAATCCCTGTCGGCGTGCGCATAAGCGCGGATAGTTGGGTGAAGGGCGACTGGAGCCTGAAGGATAGCGTGCGGCTAGCAAAAGAGCTCGAGGATTTGGGCGCGGCGTTTATCCACGTCTCGGCGGGCGGATTTTTTGAGCGCACGGATAGCGCGCCTGCGTTTACTCCGCTGTATCAGGCGAGTTATGCTAAAGCGGTAAAACAGGCCGTTAGCATCCCGGTGATCGCGGTCGGACTCATCACAAAGGCGTCCGAGGGTGAGGCGCTGCTATTAGGCGGCGTTTGCGACGCGGTGGCTTATGGCAGAGAGCTGCTGCGAAATCCAAATTTCTCGCAGGCTGCCATGAGCGAGTTAGGGTGCGCTGAGCTGATAGAAAACTCGTATAAAAGGGCGTTTAAGTAAAATTTATAAGATTGCTCGATATAAATTTGAACTAGTCGCGTCGGCTAAATTTGGCGCCAATTTGATCGGACGCTTGGGCAAACCGTTTGGCAAATTTGCATCCCTGCTACGCCGTCAAATTTTATTTGATTGCGACCGATTTTAGCGGCGCTAACTTATAAACAAAACGGCTGATTTTTTGATTTATTGCGTCAAATTTGTAGAATAAAAGTAGAAATTTAAGCCGCAAAACGGCTTAAATTTACGTGAGTTTGTAGCTAACCGGGATTTTTATGACGTAGTCGCGATCAAGCGTCGGAAAATCAGGCGCGGCGCGGTTTATGAGCTCGACTGCGGCCTCGTCTAGCGTCTCAAAGCCTGAGCTTTTTATCACTTTTACGTCGCGGACGCTGCCGTCTTTTTTATACAAAAAGCTAACCTCTACGATGCCCTGATGGCGCATTTTTTGCGCGCGTTTAGGGTATTTGTGGTGCTTTTGTATCGCCTTTTGGATCTTAGAAAATCTCTCGTCGCCGGCTGATGTCGCGAAGTTAAATTCTCCAACCGTTTCCGCTCCGCTAGGCGGTAAATTTGATTTTACATTCGAGCTTGGAGCGCCGCTTGGTTGCGCTGCGGGCGGCGTAGGAGTAGGCGGCGACGGCTGTACGGGCTGTGCTGCCTGCGCAACTTGCTGTTCCTGTTCAGGCTCACGCGTTTTAACCGGTTTTGGCGTAGGTTTAGGCTTTGGCTTTTCCACAGGCTTTTCTACTGGTTTTGGCTTCTCTACCGGTTTTTCTATTGGTTTTGGTTTTTCTATCGGCTTAGGCGGCTCAACCGGTTTTGGCGGCTCCGGCGGCGTGACGACGGGCTCTGGCGGAGGAGGCGCAGGCGGTGCCGGAGGCGGTGGGGCCGGCGGAGTGGGTGCCGGCGGGAGCGGAGCTGCTGGCGGCGTAAAGGTATTTAGCGCTATTTTAACGCTTTTTTCTTCCGGCATCGGTTTTAGTTCTTCGTAAAATTTGATAAAAGACCCGATGAGGATAGAGTGCAACAGGATAGAAACGCCAAGCCCCGTAAAGCTGGCGCGTCTATTCAGTTGTTGTCGTGATAGCGAAGTTTTCATGATTTTTTTCTTTTAGTATGTCGATAACCTTGATAAATGAGTCGAATTTGCTCTCTTTATCGCTTTTGAGTTCTATTAACGTTTCGTTTTTTATCTCGTTTAGCTTTTCTTTTAAATTTTCCTCGGCGATTTTCTCTTCGCCTATAAAAAATTCATTATCTTTATTGATTAAAACGGCGATTTTATCGTTTTCGTCTTGCTTTTTTTCTGCGCTTTCGCTGTTTGGCAGGTCGATTTTGATATGGCCCTGAGCGATAAAGGTAGAGATGCTAAGCACGATGGCCAGCAAAACGAGCATAATATCTATGAGCGGGATTACGTTTAATCCCTCTTTTTTAGGCATTCTCACGTGAAGCCTTGTATCGGTTTACTAAAACGTCCACTTTTCTCATAAATGCGTTGTAAATCATTAGCGTCGGTATCGCGACGATGAGGCCTAGCGCGGTTGCTTTTAGCGCGAGAGACAGGCCGACCATGATGCTTTTAGTGTCGATGCCGCCGCTCATACCCATGTCGTAAAAGGTCACCATGATGCCCGCAACCGTACCCAAAAGTCCGATATACGGTGCATTTGAATAAACTATATAAAGCGTTGTTAAATTTCTAGTTACGCTCTCTTCAAAGTCGTCTTGATTCTTGTAATTTTCAAATTTAACGTTTGCATAAAAGATCAAGCGCTCTATCGTGAGCCATACTACGACAAAGCTCATAAGCCCTAAAATACCGATGATAACGTAATCGACGTTGTGTTTGAGAAATTCCATTTAATGCCTTCTTATAAAATTTGCGCGCCAATTATATCAGATTATGGTATTTATTGTCAATAACGAATAGGCAAGTAATATTTTATATAAATTTATCTAAAATTTAGTCTTAGGATTGTAATATTCGTTTTCAAAAATTTTGGCAGGTTAAAGAAAACAAAATTTAAATGTTTTTCTAAATCGGCGCAAATTTTCGTAAATTTAAAGAGGAGAAAAAATGAGTTTTAACAATGTTGCGAAAATCTCTTTCGTAGCGGCTCTGGCTATCGGCGCAAATGCCGCCGAGAACGTAACGCTAAGCGGCGTAGAGGTAAGCAGCACCGGCGGCGGCTACGGCGTAGACGACGTAAAAATAAGCACGAGAAACGCAGGTATACTAAAAGACGTCATGCGCGATATCCCGGGTGTTTACGTAGGCGGCACGAACGGCATGAACCAAAAAATCTACATGAGAGGCGTGAGCGACCGCGGCTTAAATATCACGATCGACGGCGCGAAACAAAATGGAAATACCTTTCACCACAACGCAGATCTACTAATCGACCCCGATCTGATCAAAGCCATCGACGTTGAGGTCGGCTCGCGCTCTGTTGTAAACGGCGCTGGGGCTCTGGGCGGTTCGGTAGCCTTTAGGACGGTGGATGCTAGAGATCTGCTAGAAGAGGGCGAAATCATCGGCGCCAAAATCAAAACGGGCTACGCCTCAAATAACGACGAATTTTCGCAAGGACTTATGGTTTTTACCGCGCCGGTCGAGGGGCTTGACTTTTTAGCCGCGATAAACCACAAAGGCTACGACTACGGCAAGAGCGGTAACGGTAAGAAAATCGGCGGCGACGGCAACGACCTTAGCTATCTTTTTAAGCTCGGATATAGCTTTTTAGATGCGCACAGGATATCGCTCTCTCACGAACACAACCAATACAAGGGACTTTATCCGTTGAGGGCGGAGTTTGGCAGCTGGCATAGCGCCGATGCCGACCGTAAATACGAGCGCGATACGACGACGTTAAAGTACGAATTTACGCCGAGCGAACTGCTAAATCTAGACGTAACGGCGTATCATACGAAGCATCAGAGAATCGACGGTAGCAAATGGGGCGTAAAAACTAGAGGCCTAAGCGCGAAAGCAAAAACCGCGATAGAGACGGGCGACGTGACGCAAACGCTAAGATACGGCGCGGAGTACTACCACAGCGAGAACTTTAACAAACCGCAAAACAACCGTCCCGAAAAAGTAAACAACTACTCGTTTTACTTAGAGGACGCGATCAAATTTGCAGGCCTAACCGTGACTCCTGGCATCAGATACGAGCGCCACGAGCTAAAGACATATAACGGCACGGGCGCAAATATCGGCGGATACAAATACAAATTTGACGAATTTGCGCCGGCTTTAGCGCTTGATTACGAGTTTATGAAAGGGCTTGGCGTATTTGCCAGCTACGCTAAGGTATTTAGAGGACCGGACGTTATGGAGTCTATGCTAGCTAGCGGCGCTAGTAGGGGTACGGCGCTAGGATACAGAGCAAACCCTGATCTAAAGGCCACTACGGGCGATAGCTACGAGATCGGCGGACGCTATAAGGGCGAGTTTAGCGAAACGGGACACGTTAGCTTCGTAGCTAAATACTTTAAAACCAAATACAAAAATCTAATCGTAGATAATAACGCAGCAGGCGGGCGTGTAAATCCGGTGCTTTATAGGATTAACGCAGGCGGCGCGGATATCGACGGCATCGAGCTTTTGGCGAGGTTAAACCTCGATGCGCTAAGCTTAGGCGCTAGCTATACTCATCAAAAAGTAAGATATAAAGACCGCGTAAGAAACGGCAGCGGCGGCTACTACACGTCAAATATCATCGGCTACCGCGACCAGGGCGACAAATACACCTTTAACGCCGAGTATTCGATAAACGCTATCGATACGCTTGTGGGCTATAATCTTATTTATTTTGCCTCTAAAGACACGACGAGTGCTGGCAACGACGCGGCCGTGCATATCCCGAGCTACGCCGTGAGCGATATCTATCTCACTTATGCGCCAAGTGGCGGTAAATTTAAAGGACTTGAGATAAACGCGGGCGTTTATAACGTATTTAACAAAGCCTACGTCTCGCACTCTCAAAGAATAGCCCAGTACACGGGCGATGCAAACGCGATCGACTGGGAGCCGGGCAGAAACTTTAAGGTTAACGTCTCTTATAAATTTTAATTTTTACTCTAAACTTACGCTTCCGGGGGCTTAAATTTAAGCCCCTTTTTTATATCTTTTATCAAATTTACTCAAATTTAGCGTTGTTTCTTTTTTGCTATTTGCGGCAAAGGATTATTGTTTTAATACGCTGAAATTTACGTAGCTTTAGCCAAGCGAGTAAAATTTACTGCATATCGTAAAGGTAAATTTGCAGAGTTAAATTTATGAGCACGCTGCGTCAAATTTAACGGATAGTTTTAAATTTGCATTTTTAAGATGCGGGTTTTTGGGGGAGGGGAGGGAGGGGGGTAAATCTAGAAGCAAAAAAGCGAGCCGAATTTGGCTCGCCGTAGTAAATTTAACGCCGAATTTAAAGGCGTTAAATTTGATGTTTTTATTAGCGTTTTCTGCCCATTCTTTTTAGATTGTCGCATGCGGATGTATCGCCGCTAAAGCACGCCGAGCGGTAGATACTTCTGGCTTTTGACTCGTCCTGCGCTACGCCTAGTCCGTGTTCGTAGAGGACCGCAGTATTCGTGCAGCACGGTACGTCGCCTAGTTTGCAGCCTCTATCGTAGGCCGACATGGCGTTTGCGTAGTCCGGTTCTTTGCCGTCGATTGCTGAGCGGTAAAACTCGCCTAAGTAGTAGCAAGAGTATGCCCCGCCGTTCGTGCATGAGGCGCTATAGATTTCAAGTGCTTTGTTTGCGTCTTTGCTCACGCCAAGGCCGGTTTGGTACATGTTGGCGAGGTTTGTGCAGGCGGCTTGATAGTTATTTTTGCACGCTCTTTCATAGTATTTTAGAGCGGTTTTATGATCTTGCAAATTTTGATAACTAATGGCAAGATCGTTGCACGCGGAGTAGTTGCCGCTTTCGCATTTGGGTTTTAGTACTTCTATGGCGCGTTTGTTAAAATCGTAGTCGGGGTTGTCGTTAGGTCCGCCGCTTGAAGCTGCGCATCCTACAAACAAAAGCCCGATAAAGGCAAGAAGTAAATTCCTCATTTTTTATCCTTTCCGTCGTTTTTAAAATTGTCCAAAGAGGTCGTTTAGCGCTTCGCTGATACTAGGGTGGGTGAAAATCTGATTTTTAAAGAAATCGGCACCCGCTCCTAGAGCCATTGCGATGGCGATTTCGTTGATAAGCTCGTTTGCGTAAACGCAGTGAAATGCCGCGCCTAAAATTTTGCCGCTTTTTGCCTCCACGATCGCTTTTAAAAAGCCCGTTTCGTTGCCGACTACCTTTGCGCCCGGGACGGCTGCGAGCGGGAGTTTTAGGACTTTAAAGTCTAAATTTTGCGCCATGGCTCGTTTTTCGCTTAGTCCGATGCTAGCTAGCGGGGTCTCGGTAAAAAGGGCGCTAGCATGAGGCGAGCGGTTTAGCGTGCTACGTTTGCCTGCGCCAAAAAGCTTGTTAAAAACGATACGAAAATCATCTAGGCTCGTATACGTGAAAAGCTCGCCGCCGCGAACGTCGCCTACCGCGTAGATATGCGGCTGGGCGGTTTGTAAAAACTCGTTTACAAGCACGTTTCCTTTGGCGTCCGTTTGTACGCCGGCCGCGCTCAAATTTAGCTCCGCAGTCGCCGCTACGCGCCCCGTCGCTAGTAAAAACGCGTCCGCGTCAAGGCTCTTTGTCTCGCCGTTTTGGGTAAAATTTAGCGTGCTATCTTTTAAATTTTTAACTTCGCAGCCCTCTAAAATCTCTATCCCTTGCGTCTCAAGCAGGTTTTTTACGCTCTCTCTTACGTCATCGTCCTCGTTTTTTAACACGCCTGAGCGAGCTACGATAGTGACTTTTGAGCCAAACTCGGCAAACATCGAGGCAAACTCCAGCCCGATGTACCCGCCGCCCACGACTACTAGGCGTTTTGGAAGCGTTTTTAGATTTAAAATCCCCGTGCTGTCGTAAGCCAAATTTGAACTAACCTCAAAGCTTGGTTTTTGGTTAACCGAGCCTGTATTTATAACGATAGTTGGCGCGGTAAGCAGGCTTTTTGAGCCGTCTGCGGCCGCGACTTCTACGCTATTTTTATCTATAAATTTAGCCGTGCCGTTTATCACGTCGACGTTTGCGTTGCCGTCAAGCATCGCGAAATTTTTGGCTCTAAGCGCGGAGATTAGCTTGTCTTTCTTTTCGACGCTAAGCGCGAAATACTCGCCTGCGACGTTATTGTTGACGTATTTTGCCTCTTTGCTTAAATTTACTAGCTTTTTAGTCGGGATGCAGCCGACGTTTATGCACGTGCCGCCGTACATCTGCGCCGATTTTTCGATCACGGCGACCTTTTTGCCTAAATTTGCGGCTTTTGCGGCGAGAGTTTTGCCGGCCTTGCCAAAGCCGATGACTATGATATCGTAGTTTTTCATATGTTTTTTCCTAGTATGTAGTGAGTATTTTCATTTACTCTTTTTATGCTTATTTTGTTCTTTTCAGCCCAGTTTTCGATCACGTTTAGCGCGTCGCTTTGCGCGTCAGGCGTTTTGCCTGCGTTTTTTATCTTAAACACGTCCTCGCTACCGCTCATCGCGACGAAGCTACCGAGCGGTTTTAGGTGGTCGTTTAGCGTGATAATACTGCTTAAATTTAACCCGTCGCAGTTGTTTAGGATGCGCTTAACCTGAGCGATGGTCGCGTCGTTTTCGTTATAGCCTAGTTGGTTTAAAAGAGCCGAAATTTCCATATTTTTCCTTTCTAGTTTATGCTTTTTTGACTTACCAAAACGCCCTCGATGAGTTTTTTTATGTCGCCGTCTAGTATTGCGTCGGTTTGGCTATACGCCTCTCCGCTGCGGTTGTCTTTGACCTGTTGATACGGGAAAAGCACGTAGGAGCGGATCTGATGGCCCCAGCCGATCTCGCTTTTTTCGATGCTGCCTGCGGCTTCTTGCTGCTTCATTAGCTCTAGCTCATACAGGCGCGATTTTAGCATTTTCATCGCAGTGGCTTTGTTTTTGTGCTGGCTACGGTCGTTTTGACACTGCACGACGATGCCGGTAGGAGCGTGAGTGATGCGTACGGCAGACTCGGTTTTGTTTACGTGCTGACCGCCCGCTCCGCCTGCGCGGTAGGTGTCGATTTTTAGATCTTTTTCGTCGATTTCTATCTCGATGTCGTCGTCGATCTCCGGGCTTACCATTACGCTAGTAAAGCTCGTGTGTCGGCGACCCGCGCTATCAAACGGACTGGTTCGTACTAAGCGGTGGATGCCGTTTTCGGCCTTTAGATAGCCGTAGGCGTTTACGCCTTTGACGATAAAACTCACGTCTTTTAGCCCCGCTTCTTCGCCCTCTTGGAAGTCCAGGGTTTCGACCTTAAAGCCCTCGCGCTCGCAAAAGCGCAGATACATGCGGTATAGCATGCTCGCCCAGTCGTTACTCTCCGTGCCGCCCGCGCCGGGATGGATAGTGACGATGGCGTTTTTGCCGTCATCCTCGCCGCTAAGCAGCATAGAAATCTCTAAATTTACTATCTTATCCTCAAGCTCGTCCGCCTCGGCAAAGAGCGAATTTATCGTCTCTTCGTCATTTTCAGAGTTTGCCAGCTCGTATAGATCCTTTGCGTCGTCTACGGCGCTTTTGGCGTTTAGGAAGTTATTTAAGATATTTGAAATTTTAGTTTTTTCCTTGCCGATTGCGCCCGCTTTTGCGATATCTTGCCAGAAATTTTGATCGTTTTCTAGCTCCTCGATCTCTTTTAGGCGAGCTTTGATGCTCTCAGGCTTTACGACGCCAGCGATATTTTCTACTTTCGTGTTTAGGGTTTTTAGAAGTTCCGTGTATTCGTAATTATCCAAAATTTAAGACCTTTTTTGTGCTTTTTGGCGTGATTATAACATATTTGGATTAAGGTTGTTTATAAAATTTTATTTAGAGTAGGTATTATGAAATGTTTATCTATTATGGATATCAAGGCCTGCTTAATATTGCCTCGATTGATTAGGCTGAGTTCTGTTGAAAAGTTTGGTAGTGGGTCATTTAGTAATAAATTTAGTTTAGCCTCTTCGAGTTTTAGCTTTTTTTTATCTGTGTTTTTGTTCTCTAGCATCGATACCACTAGTCTTAGCTTTTCTTTTGTTATATCACTTTGCACGGAATACCTTGTATACTATAATCGAAGATAAAAAAGCTACAGCAGAGCAGGCAAAATACGCCCAAATTTCTCCGATAGTTTTTTCAAGGAGCGTGTGTAGCCCCAGTAAGAAAAATACCAAACCTATAATGCAGATTACGCTAGTTATCGTATTTAATAAAACCGAATTGGCACTCCTTAAAAAAGAGCACCTAATGTCGTCGGCTTGAGCATCTACTAGCTCAACCACGGATACTATAAATTCAGATATGCCTGCCATTATTTTTTTATCAACCAAGCGGCTAAAAATCCAACGCCCGCAGCGATAGCAATGCTTTTTATCGGATCTTGTTTTATCGTGTCATTCACGCTTTCTATGCCGTCTTTGCCCTTTAGTCTTAGATCATCTATATATTTTTTAATTTCGTCGCTATTTAGTTGATCTAGGATTTTGTCTTTAGCAGATTCTGCGCGTTGTGTACCTGCGTCTTTAATGGACTTTACAATGTCTTTTAAGTCTGTTTTTAAAGAGTCGATATCTTTTTTTAAAGACTCCAAATTTATCTCTTGAGTAGCCATTTTTGTTCCTTTTTTGTTATTTTGGAGCTAAAGCTCGTGAGAAGAATTTTATTATTTATTGATTAATACTCGCTAAACAGATTGCTTCTTAGACTTAATTTATACCTTTAGTTTTTTTTGATATAATCTTTAGTCTTATATTTCTATAATTTTAAAGAAGAGAAAATGCAAATTTTAAGAACAGTAGAACAGCTGCGAGATTTTGTCGCGGCAAATCCCGAAAATATCGGCTTCGTACCCACTATGGGCGCGCTTCACGACGGACACGCTAGCCTCATAGAAAAGTGCGTAGCAGAGAACAAAACCGCGATCGTTTCGACCTTCGTAAACCCGGCGCAGTTTTTAGCCGGCGAGGACTTTGAAGATTATCCGAAAAACGAACAAAACGACGCTAAAATTTGCGAGGAGCTGGGCGTGCACGCGATGTTTGCGCCTGAGGCTAGGGAGCTATATTTTGATACCGAGCCGCTAATCAGCGCGCCTGAAAATTTAGCAAGCGTGCTTGAGGGCAAGACTCGCCCTGGACACTTTGACGGCGTGCTTCGCGTGCTAAACAAGCTCTTTAATCTAACAAACGCAAAGCGCGTCTATATGGGCAAAAAGGACGCGCAACAGCTGCTCATCGTGCGTAATTTCGTAAAGACCTGTTTTTTAAATTTAGAGATCGTGCCTTGCGAGATCGTTCGCGCGCGCGACGGACTGGCGCTTAGCTCGCGAAACGCCTACCTAGACGAGGGGCAAAAGCTAGAGGCGCTTAAGCTTTCGCATTCGCTTAAAAAAGCCTCAAATTTGATCGCGGCAGGCGAACTAAACGCACAAACGATAAAAGGCGAGATGCTGCAAACCCTAGAACCGCTAAACGTCGACTACGTCGCGATCGTGGATAGAAATTTAAACGAAATCTCGCTAATAGAGCCGAGCAACACCATCATCCTAGTCGCCGCGTATGTCGGCAAAACGCGCCTGATTGACAATCTGTGGATATAAGATGGGTAAACTTCACTTAGTATCCTTAGGCTGTAACAAAAATCTTGTGGATTCTGAAATCATGCTCGGACGCCTCTCAAACTACGAGATCACGCCAGATGTCGCTTCTGCTGACGTCATCATCGTAAACACCTGCGGCTTTATAAACTCGGCAAAAGAAGAGAGTATCCGCGCGATCCTGGATATGCACGAAGCGCGTAAAAAAGACTCCCTGCTTGTAGTCACTGGCTGCCTCATGCAGCGATACCGCGAGGAGCTGATGAAGGAGCTACCCGAGGTTGATCTATTTACCGGCGTCGGAGACTACGACAAGATCGATGAGATCATCCTAAAAAAGCAAAATTTATTTAGCCCTGATACCTACCTGCAAGCAAGCGAAGAGCGCGTGATAACGGGTTCAAACTACCACGCCTACATCAAAATTTCGGAAGGCTGTAATCAAAAATGTAGCTTCTGCGCGATCCCGACATTTAAGGGCAAGCTAAAATCCCGCGCGCTGGAAAACATCGTAGACGAGGTGCAAAAGCTCGTAAAAAAGGGCTACTACGACTTTAGCTTCCTCTCGCAGGACAGCAGCTCGTATATGCGCGATCACGCGGTTAGCGACGGGCTCATCTCTCTCATCGACGCGGTCGAAAACATCGAGGGCGTCAAAACCGCGCGCATACTTTATCTTTATCCTAGTACGACCTCAAACGCGCTAATTGAGCGCATCATCGCCTCGCCCGTGTTTGCGAACTACTTTGACATGCCGATCCAACACTCAAGCGAGAAAATGCTAAAAATCATGAGGCGCGGAAGCAGTGCGGCACGGATCAAAGAGCTTTTAAATTTGATGAAAAGCGCGCCTGACGCGTTTTTACGAACGGGCGTCATCGTCGGACACCCGGGCGAGGGCGAAGCGGAATTCGACGAGCTTTGCGAGTTTTTACAGGAGTTTAAATTTGACCGCGTTTCGGCGTTTGCCTACTCGAAAGAAGAGAACACGCTCTCGTATGAGATGGAGCAGGTGCCCGCCAAAATCATCTCAAAGCGTCTAAGTAAAATAGAAAAGATCACTCGCGCCGCGATCGAAGCGAGCTTTGCGCAGGAGCTAGGGCAAAAATTTATCGTCTCGCTCGAGGGCGAAAGCAGCGAAGGCGAGATGTTTTACGCTGCGAAAAAGGCGCTCTGGGATAAGGACATCGACGGCGAAATTTTGATCAACGAAAGCGACGTGGAGCAGCTAGAAACCGGCGGTCGCTACTGGTGCGAGATCACGCAGGTAGCGGGCAGCCAGGCGCTGGGCAAGATCACGGCAAAGGCCTAAAATGCTAAGCGCGCCCGTTTTACATAAGCTAAAATCGGGGCGAAATTTACTTGCATTTTCGCACGGCGTCGATAGCACGGCGCTTTTTTACCTTCTGGACGAGGCGGGCGTGAAATTTGACCTTGCGATCGTGGACTATAACATCCGCGCGCAGAGCAAGGACGAAGTCGCGTCGGCGCGGCAGCTTGCGACTAAATTTAACAAACAAATCTACGTAAAAAGCGTGCGACTGGGCGAGTCAAATTTTGAGCACGAGGCTCGTGCGGCTAGATATGATTTTTTCGCCGAGATTTGCCGCGAGCAGGGATATGAAAATTTGATCTTAGCGCATCAGTTTGACGATAAATTCGAGTGGTTTTTGATGCAGCTTGGGCGCGGCGCGGGGCTTAGCGAGCTGCTTGGCATGCAGGAGCTTGAAGCTCGCGAGAAGTACGTGATCGCTCGTCCGCTTCTAGGCGTGCGAAAGTGCGAGCTGGAGCGGTTTTTGCGTGAGCAAAACCTAAAATACTTCACCGACGAGACGAATTTAACGGACCGGTTTAAACGAGGCTTTATTCGCGCTAAATTTAGCGAGCCGTTTTTAAACGAGTACTTTAGCGGCGTGAAAAAAAGCTTTGAGTTTTTGACGGCTGACGCGTTAAGCTTAACTCCCGAAATTTCTAATCCAGCGCCTAAAATTTATCTCGTAAAACGCGGCGCAAATGAGATTCGCGGCGCGGATCAGGCGTGCAAGCGGCTAGGGCTCGTACTAAGCTCGGCGCAGCGAAACGAATGCTCTCGCTGCCTAGAAAAGGGCGCTCGCTGCGTGCTAGGCGGCAAGGTTGCCGTGGGTGCGGGCAAATATTTTATTTTCGTAACGCCATATATCAAAGCGGCTATGGAAAAGAAATTTAAAGAAGCGTGCAGGCAGCTCGCCATCCCGCCGATAAACCGCGGATTTTTATTTTCCGCGGGCGCGGATCTGTCTAAATTTAAAGAGTTTTTGTAGGCTTTGGCTTATAATCGCTACTAAAATGGCTAAAATTTAAGATCAAAAATAAAGCGAACTCGATTTTAAATGCGTTTTTCTTTGCCGCCTTTATACAAAAACTCGCGCATCAAAATCTAAATTTGCCATAAATTAGAACCTGATTGTAAACGAATCAAAAGAGTGATTAAATTTGGTGATTTGGTGCGATTAAATCTAGTCGAATTTGCGTACGCGTTTTTAAAATCGATCGTCGCAAGTTTTGTTAGCTCTAAAAGTTCTATTTTTATAGAGCATTTTTTATCTTTATTTAAATTTTAAAGATTATACAAAAAGCCGAGATAAAAACTTTGATTTATCTTAAGCTGTAAATTTTGACGCCAAAGGTTGCGTCGATCTTTTCGGTATCTTTGCGCATTTTGATCGGAAAGCCGATTTTGACGATATTTTCATAGCTTTGAAGCGCATCTATAAACTCATAAAATTTAGCAGGCGTTTTCATGGAGCCGGTTACGGTTAGTCCGTATACAGAGATTTCGCCGTTTTTTATAACCTCTTTTACTTCGCTTAGATTTACGTTTGAGAAATATTTTGATGCAAATTGAGTAAATTTATCCGCGTCAAATTTGTTTTCAAGCGCGTCTAACTGGGCTTTGTCGCTTTGTTTTATCTCGTCTAGGGCTTTTGATTTGGCGTCGTAGAGCCTTTGTGTTTGTGCGCTTGCGGCTATTTGCATGCGGCTTTCGTATTTGACCTGCTTGTACTCTTTGATACTAGGCACTAAAAATACAAATATCATCATTAAGCAGGCGACTATGAAAACAAGTACATAGATGAGCAGTTTTGTAATGTCGATATTTTGTAGGCTTCTATCTTTACTCATTTTTACCTTCTAAGCTGTCGGTTTTGTTTGTGCTAATGAAGTTTAGCCAGCCGCTATCTAACTGATAAAAAGAGGTATTTGACGTGCTAAAAATCGACTTTAACGGCGTTGCGAGCAGCATGTTATAAACGTCGCGGCTAGGCGTAGTGCCTTTTATGACTAGCGAGTTTTTGTCCATCGATATCTCGTGTAGCGTAATGCTTGAAGGCACTAGATCTAGCAGATTACGTACGCTTTGCTTTAAGACGGCGTTTGAAGCCGCGATCTCGTTTGCGTTATCTCTTCTTTGCTTTAAAAGCGCAGTTAGCTCGTCGATTTGCTTGATCTGACCTTGTGTTTGCTCTTGTTTTTGTTTTAAGACTTGTGTTTGGTTTCGTAGTGAATTGCTTTTTAACTCGACAAAGAAATTCGCCGCAGCAAAAAGCAACACGATTATAGCTATAAAAAGTAGCCAAATTTTACTAAAAAGGTTAAAAATCGGTTTTCTCTGAGGTTTTATAAAGCTATAACTAGTCATTTTCCAACTCTTTTTTCATTAGCTCGGTCATCGTTTTTAGCGTATCGACGGGATAAACGGTGGTCTTTACTAAGAGTTCGTTTTCTAGATAGTGTAAAAACGTAGCGCTCGTCCTCTCCGTAGCGTCAAATATCACGACGTTTTCGATAAAATCGCCCTCATAAAGCGGATTTGAATAAAATTCTTTAAGCGCCAGCGATATATACCGGTACATACTCATATCGCGCCCAAATATCGATACCGAGGCGGTTACATCGATGGATTCTGGCATATTTATATCGTAGTCGAGGTCGGCAAACTCCTCTTGGCTATCGCCGGTCTTTAACATATCGTCTAAATTTTCTAGACCGTCCATGTTGTTAAAGCTTTCGTCTACATTCGTGATAAAATCATCTATCTCGTCGCTGTTTTCTTTATCAAATTCGACGTTCTCGTCGCTGTCGTCCTCATCTAGCTTACAAACCGTGGCGTATTTTGCGCCGTTACCCGATGTAATGCAGATGGCGAAAATTTCTTTGCAGGCATAAATAAAAAGCGTTTTTGCGGTTGGTAAATTTAGTTTTTCGATCTCTTTTTGGATTAGTATAATAGGCGAGTAAAGCACATCAACGTCGATGTTGCCAAATTTACTCTCGGCGGCTTTAACGTCTGAAAGTTTTGCATAGATCAGCCAATTTTTAGCAGGATTTATGCAGGTTATCTCTTTTGTCTTTATGCCTAATTTTTCGAGATTTTCGGCATTTTTAGCTTCAAACGCTCCTTGTTCGAGCGCGTCGAAAAACAGCGAAATATAAACCCATTTATACTCTTTTTGTAGATTTTTTAGATACTCTTTTATTCTGTCTGAGATTTTGCCGGACTCATCTAGGTCAAATTCGTTTTTTATCGTTTTGATCGGAGTTGCACCCTTGTATGCCTCGCCGTAAAATATGCATTTTTTAGACTGGATAACGGCGCTAAGATATAAAACGCTAAAAAAACGACGTATCAGCAAAGATTTCTCCTAAAAATTACGATGCGTTATAATACCCAAAAAGCCATAAAATAGAGTTAAAACAGCTCTTTTTGTAGGGTTAAAAATTTATCTTTTATTCGTTTTGCTTCTTCTTGCAGGTCCGAGTCCGTCAAATTTGACGGCTTAAGCTCTGCATAGTCGCTCACGGCGATGTCGCACATCATGCGAATTTTGTCTAAATTTACTTTGCTTACCTTGCCTGATTTGCTGATTTTTTGGATATTTTCTAGGTAGCCGTTTGAGCGAGCGATGTAGAGGGCGTATTTTTGCGAGATCTCGCTTTGCACCATCACAGTGTGGGCTAGTTTGTTGTAAATGTCTTTATGGTAGGCTGATTTTGAGAGCTTATAGGCGGTTTCATAGTCGCCCATTTCGTAGTAAAATTTGGCTCCAAGCGCGTTTTTGTAAGACGGACTAAGCGTGACAAATGAGACAAAAATAGCCGCCAAAAGTGCTCCGATAATTAAAATAACGGTCTTTGAGCTCATTTTTCCATCTCCTTTTTTATCTGCTCTCTTGCGCTTTCTAGCTCCATGCCTGTCACGCTAAAAGGCGGCGAGAGAGTATAAGAAATCTCGCTAAAAGGCTTTGGGATTATCATTTTATCCCAGCTTTTTAGCTGCCAAAATTTACTCGCTTCGTAGTTTAAAATTTGTATCGGCGCATTTTGCTTTTGCGCTATGACGACTGCTCCGTCGGCGACGCTGTGATAGGGGCCGCGCGGACCGTCTGGGGGGATGATGACGTCGGTGCCGCTTTTTAGCTCTCTAAAGCTTTGTGCGAGGGCCTTTACTGCGCCTTTTGAGCTACTGCCCCTGATCGCACCGATACCGAAAAACGAAATCACGCGCGCGATGATCTCACCGTCTTTGTGGTCGCTTATTATGACTTTGGCGCGTCTTTGCGGATTTTGGCCGTTTTTCCACCAGTGCACGTAGGCAAAGCTCATCAGTGCAAGCCTGCCGTGCCAAAATAGCACGACGCAGGGCTCGTTTGTCAAATTTGTCTTAGAAAAGCTCTTTTTGCAGGTTAAAAATATAATCCAAATAAAAAAATAGATAATGCGCGGGGCTAAATTTATAAAAACGCTTCGTTTAAATTTAGCCCACAAGCTCACCGTAAAGCACCATTCTCTTTGGATCGTTCACGCGCACTTTTAGCGTTTTGCCTAGCAGCTCTTCGCTACCTGCGACTTGAACGAGGAAGTTGTTAAAGCTCCTGCCGGCGACGCCGCCGTTTGCGCGAAGCTCCTCGAAATATACGTCAAAAATTTTGTCTTTTTGCGCCGCGACGATTTCGTCTAAAATCTCGTTGTGGCGGCTTTGTAGGCGGGTTAGGCGAGCGCTTGCGACGGCTTCGTCGATTTGGTTTGTAAACTCCGCCGCCTTAGTCATCGGGCGAGGCGAATACTTAAAGCTAAAAATTTGCTCGAAGCGTACTTTTTCCAGCACATCCATCGTGTCCTCAAACTCCTCTTCGCTCTCGCCAGGAAACGCCACGATAATGTCGGTCGAAATGCTAACATCAGGACACATCGCGCGCAGTCTAGCGGCCCTGTCTAAGAACCACTCTTTGGTGTAGCCGCGCTTCATCTCGCGTAGGACTTTGGTGTTTCCGCTTTGAAGCGGCATGTGCATGGATTTGCAAATTTTGGGATTTTGGCTAAAGATTTCTAAAAATTTATCGTCCATATGGAGCGGATGCGGGCTGGTAAATCGTATGCGCTCGACGCCCTCTATCTCGCTGATTTTTACGAGCAGGTCGCTAAAGTCGATCTTCTCGTGTGCGCCTGAAAATCTCTTGCCGTAGTTGTTTACGTTTTGCCCGAGCAAGAAAATTTCCTTCGCTCCGCCCTCGGCGGCTTTTTTTACTTCGCGTAGGATCAAATTTGCAGGGATCGAGATCTCGTCGCCTCTGGTGTGCGGAACGATGCAGTAGGTGCATTTTTTATCGCAGCCGATCGAGATATTTATGTGGCTTTTATACGGCGAGCCTCGAAATTCGCCGAATGCATACTCGCTCTCGTCGTGATTTATGTCGGTGCTGATAAATTTAGGCGTCTTAACGGCGGCTGAAATTTTGCTGACGTTTCGTGCACCGAGTACGAAATCCACGTAAGGCGCACGTTTAAAAATTTCGCTTCCCAGATGGCTTGCCGTGCAACCGCAAACGCCGATTTTAGCGCCCGCTTTTTTTACTTTTTCAAAGCCGCCGACCTCGCTAAAAAGCTTATGTACGGGCTTTTCGCGCACCGAGCAGGTGTTGATGAGGATGAGGTCGGCCTCGGAGATATCGTCCGTTAAATCGTAATTTTCCTTTTCTTTTAGTTCGGCGACGATATGCTCGCTGTCGCGGACGTTCATAGCGCATCCTAGCGTTTGGATAAATACCTTTTTGCTCAAAACTCGCCTTATAAAATATGCACTTCGTACATGTAGTCGTTTTCGTCTAGGCCGTAGCGAACGGTGCGGTGATAGACGCTAAGGCCTTTTTCCTCGAAAAATTCAACCAAAGCGATGAGTTGTTTATGGCTGTTTTCTCTGTCGAAATAGAAAATTTGTTGCGGATCTTTGGCAAATGCCGCTTCGATTTTTTCAAGAGAGATCGTTTTTGGTTTGGCGTCAAGTTGCGTTCTAGCGAGTTTTAGCTCCATTTTTAATCCTTTGAAATCTTTAATTTAATCTGTGAATATAGCAAAAACATCTTAAAAAACGCATTAAACTTCTTAAAAGTATAAAGCTTGTATAATACCCCTCTAACTCAAAAATTCCCCCAAATTTAAATAA
>ERZ773233.356-NODE-356-length-32096-cov-4.128897_pt1 | contig 32096 bp, 23 predicted proteins | sample MGYA00580991_ERZ773233 | MGnify/ENA primary metagenome ERZ773233 (study PRJEB29015, sample SAMEA2738178) | human oral metagenome | biome: human oral; feature: human-associated habitat; material: saliva | place: China | collected 2161 ...
AAAAATTATCATCGAAAACTAGTATTTTAGTTATCCTTTTTAAAGAAGCAACATCTAATTCAAAAGGTCTTTCGTAAAATGAATCGCTATAACCATATTCGTCTTCGTTGTGCAAGTCTTCGTCATGTTCGTTAAAAAAATTTTTAAAAATGTCCATTAAAAAAGGTTTTAAATCATCATGATTTTCCATAAAAATAACTTGGTCTTTTGACAAACCTTTTTCTTTCAAATAATCCTCTTTTAAAGATTCTGGTAAAGTATAGTTTTCTAATTCTTTTACCTTTTTACGACTTTCATGTCTATTGTAACCACCATCACCTTTTCGTCTAACTCTAAGAAAATCCTCTAATTCTTCTACTTTTAAATCTTGGTTTTTTAATATCAATCTATCATAGAAATCATTAAATAACCATGTGTCTCTAAAAGCACTTCCTCCTGGATAATTATCATAGAAATGTTTAGCTTCTTCCATATCTTCTTGCAAAATAACTTGTCCAGAACCAAGCCCACGAGATTCTTCAAGAACATTTTGGTTTTCATATTTCATAGCTAACCTTACAGAACCATCGTTTCTTACAAACATATAGAAATCACCATCTTTTAAATGGTATTCCGCAGTGCTTAAAGAACCTCCAGTACACCAATGACCCCCACCATCTTCTGGTCTATGAGATTCATTAGCCAACAGGTTTAAATCTCTAACAACATCTGAATCATTAGAATCTTCTTGATTAAATTTTACCCAAGTACCATTAGGTCTTTTTTCTATAGCATATTTGTCAACTATATCTTTTATTTCTTTAGAATTTAAAAAACCCGCCTCTCTATAATTTCTAATAGCTTGGGGTATATTTAAATCAGCATCTTCATGTAAATCCCCTATAATAACACTTATAGCTTGTTGAGAAGGTACTTCGTGTAAAGCTACTACCTGATTATTTCTTGTTCCAACATTACCGTTTGCATCTACTACTTTTGATAGTACTTCTTTTAAAATCAAATAGTCTTCTATATTTCCACCAAGACGATCTCCAAATCGTCTAAAAACCTCTAATTGTTGATTTCGTATATTTTCTACCTGAGCTTGATAAAAAGGATCTGTTTCACTATAACCTTCTTGTTTAGCTTCTAATAATCTTTTAAAAGCTGTTTCTTCGTTAACGTTTCTGTCTGCTTGGGCTCTTTCAATACCTTTTTTTAAATAATCCTCCGAAAAATCTTGTAAGAAATAACGAGATTGTGATTCATTCTTGGAATTATCTTCATAAAAGTCTCTTCGTATATTATCATAAGCATTATATATTATTTCATTGGCTTCAGATAGAGACATCGTTTTTAAATTGGACTTCTGAAGTTTTTCTAATTGTTCCTTTAGATAATTTATTTCAGAGTTTTCAGATATATCTAAACCTTGTTTTTTAGCTTCTTGTATCTTTTGCCCAAGCTCTTTTTGAAGTTTGTTTTTTTGTTGTGCTTGTTCTACAGTTAATTTAGATTGAGCATTCAACTCTTGAACTCTATCCATAAACTCAGGAGTAATCATCAAAGCTCGGATTAATATACGATGTCCAGAATTATCTAAATCTATATCGTCTACAAATTTTGATACAGTATCTTTACCATCTTCATAAGAAGTAAAAAAGAGTTCTGTATTGGAAGGGTCATCATATATAGCTTGATTTACATAATCTAAAGGTTCATTATTTAAACCTTCTCTACCTATGAAATAATCTATTATATCTGAATTTTTAGCGAATCTGTTATTTTCATTTATAATAATATTATCTCTAAGAGTGTTCAAATCTCTTCCTGTACGCAAAGCCATATTCTCAGTAAGAGTGTTATATAATCTTCTAACAGCTCGGTTTGCTCCGTTTTGTATAGGTGCAGAACCATATACCAAAGGGTTTTTATAAGACTCCATTCTAGTGTAAAAGTAAGAATCTGCATCATTAAACTCTGAATTACCTTCTAAAAAACCTTTTAAATAAAAATTTCTATAATCATAACCACCAATCATTACAAAATTCAGGTTTTCAATAGTGTCTACAACACTTATTTCTTTATACCGTTCAGAATCATAAAGTAAACCGTAATTATTAATCATTAATTTCTGAGTATCAAAATCTTTACCGCTAAAACCTTTTTCAAATAACGTTTTTAAAAAAGTAGCTCTTAAATTCAAAGCCTCGGTTTTAGTAAACCCAAAACCTTGTAAATCTTGGAACATTTCAGAAGGGTTTCCTTCGGTATCTAAATCTAAAGGATAACCGTTGTTATATTCATTTTGAGCTACATATCTAATATTACTTTTATTTTCAACAGAGATTGATATTAATTTACCATCAGTATCTCTGTTTACTATACATTTTTTTTCTGACATAATCTTTATTTACAAAATTCTATTTTATTGTCTTCTATGTTTCTTTTAGAAGGTACTATTTTAAAGTCCTGTGCTTTATCTACTTTATTAAAAGTAGTTCTTTCAGTAGTAGTTTCTGGTTTCTCCAAACCCGTATTGGTTTTATCCACCGCCACATCTTGTACTTCCTTATATAAATTATCTTTTATTTTTTCATATAGCTTGTTATCAAACTTTAAAAACTGAGCTTGACTATCAGCCAAAATTTCATCTTTTGACAACACTTCATATTTACCCCTAAAAGGTTCTACCCTATCTAAATTGTTAGCATAATAATCTCTATTGTTTTCCGACAAGTCGTTTAAAATACCAGAGGTTTCAAAAGGTAAATTAGCTACTTCTCTTAAACTGTGGTTAGGTCGTAATCTGCTATAATTTATTAAATCATTATATAGCTCTGTATCCAACAATACTTTTATTTTACCCAGTGCGTATTCAGATGATTCTATCTTTAGCTCTATTCCCGTAGGACCTATTCTAAATAGTTCTTTCACTTCGGGATTTTGTATTATTACTCCGTTGAAACTAACTTGAAAAGCATCTGTATCCATCAGATAAGTTTCTTGAGGAACAAACCTTTGATTATCCTGCTCTTCTATACCATTGATTAGCTTATAAGATTCTATGAATTTTAAATCAGATAAATTTGAACTTTGAGTAACTTTATCAGATACTTTTTCAGTTATATATTTATCCAATTCAGCTACTAAAATATCTAAATTATCATCAGATTTTTCTATGTTTTTGAATATATGCTCTGGTAACAAATCTTCAGAGTTGTTTATTAATATAGAATATAGCTCGGATAACGATTGTGTATTATCTATTTTTCTATAGCTGTTTTTAGATACCTTTATTACACCATAATCTCTAAATAACTTTTCTTCCGATTCCGTTGTATGAATATACATATCGTTTTTTTCTATACCCTCATAAGAATCTACAATTTGTTCATAGTTTGGTTTTGTTCCCGTTACCTCATCATAAGTATTAGACAAGTTTTTCAAAGATTCATTCAACCTTTGCATGTTATCAGTCTGAGAATTTAAAACATCCCAAACCTCTTCTAACAATCTATCTTGGTAATTAGGATTATCATACAGTCTTTCTAAAACATCCAAATCTATTTGTAAGTTTTTAAAACTTCTAACAAAAGATTCTATAACTTCAAACCTTTCAGATGAACCATTTTTTAACCCACCATGGTCTCTAAAATTTAAATATACCCCTATATCATCTGCTATCTGTAAAGCATCCTCTCTACTTATAGATAAACCCATCAACAACTCCGATGCAAAATCCCTACCTCTCGTATTTTGTTTCTGTAAATATCCAGTTATCATATCATGAGAATACGATATTTGAGACGCTTTCTTATTGACTGTTTTAAAGACTTTCTGGATGTTTTCAGGACTTTCCGATATAAAAGTATCACCAAGCATTAAAGCTCGTTTTTTTACATCTAATAAGGTGTGTGCACCCACATAATTTCTAAGAACATAATCATACAATTGTTCTTGTGAATATTCAGATTGCCCAAAGCTGTTTTGTACATTTAAAAATGGTTCTTGTGGTACAGAAATATTATTATCTTCTTCCGCATTCACCGATTGTTTACTTAACTTTGAATATAAAGTATGTAAATAATCTGCATTATCTTGACTAAGTATAGAGTTTATTTCATCTACTGTAAAACCAGCTTCCAAAAGTTTATAGGTATTGATATTAAACCTTGATGATTTAGAATCTTTAAACAATTCTATAAAGTCGTTAGCTGTTGATAAAGTGTCTTTAGCCGACATAAAGTTATAAAGAAATACCGCTTCTTGTGTGGTTAAATCTTCTATATTAGATTGCACCTCCTGCTCTATAAAGTTTAATAAGTTTTCAAGACTCGGATTCTTTAAATTCAGCTTTTGGAAATCCTCAGAATAATAAGCAGATATTAATTGAGTTTGTTCTTCTTTATTTTGTGTCCAAGACTGTATCTCATCCCAAATTCTTTTACCACGAATATCTTTTGGGTCTGATATATCCCACGAGTTAGTCGCAGTATTTAACTGTATTTTACAAACACTCATTGTTTTGATATTTAATTTTAAAAACATGGCAAAGATAAACCTTGTAAAAGTTTCTTCCAAAACCATTACAAAACAAAGAACCATCCTCAAAAAACTCAAGGATGGCATCTTTTAAAAGTAATTGAAGAATGCAAAGGGTTAACCCTGCTTTAAAATTTAAAGAATATAGGTTAATCTCTATTAGCAGTGCAAATATACAACAATAATTTTAATATGCAATATCAAACTATTTTTTTTTCAATAAAAAAAATCCCCAAGACCACTTTTGTTATATGAACAATAAGTTTCTTGAGGACTTTTTCGTATTTAGTTATATGGCGTTTCTTTAGAAATCATCCATTTGAACACTTGTTTGAACTGAGATGTATTATCCTGTATCCACCTTGTTTGAAACCAATCTCCTCTTAATCTTTCTAATACTTTTTTAGAAGTAAAAGACAATGCTTTGGGATTTAAAGATTTGTTGATTTCATTAGGGTCATTAATCCAAACAGGAACATGGTTTTCTTCGTTTTGTACCCTGTTGTAGAAATAATTAACATTGATACTTTCTTCCGTATGCGTAGCTTGAACACCTTGTTCCGTATTTGATATAGCTATTGGGAATTGTGATTTCTTATAAGTATTACCATAATTCAAGTGTAATAACCCTGAATTATTTGTTTCATTATATATTATAAGTTTATTAAATCCTTTTTCCCTCCACGAAGAATAATCATAATTATCAGTAGTATACCTATGAGAGGTCATCCATAACTTTACATCTTTCAGTACATTGTTAGTATAAGTATTCTTAATAGGTAATTCTATTTCAAATGGGTAATAATCTTGATAGAACACTTGATAAGATTTGTTAGTTAATAAATGACTCCACAAACCTTTTCTGTATTCATTTTGTTCATCACCATCATACATAGGAGGATAATTAATACCCGTTTGGAAATAATCATTATAACCTATAGCATAATCAGGTTTGAAATCATAAAACGATACCCAAGAATTATATATAGGACTATAAGCCATTGTCCAAGATACATCTTCAAAATATTCTAAGTCTTGTACCGTTATTATATCGTCATCCTCATTATAAAACTCACCGTCTCTATAACGAATAGTACCTTTATATTTTGGTTTTACTATATAATCCCTCTTTGTTATAAACAATCTTTTGAACTTAGAATCCCACCACATTAATATACCAATACCCTTTTTAGGGTTATCAAGATGAGTATCATTTAGATACCTGACATCAGTATTATTACAAGTAAGACATGGTGTTTTATCGGTAATGTTTTCTTTCAGAATTTTGAATGGTAAGTGTCTCTTGAACCATTTTCTATTACCTGACTCACCACCTTCTGTTTTATAATCAGAAATAGCTGTTAATCCTTGACCGTTAGGTTTTAGATGATATACCTTGCCTCTCTTAGCATCTACCCAAAAATGACCAAATTCACAAGATACCATAGATTTATGCTGAGAACCCGTTTCACCAAGTTCATTAAAGCTAAATTGTACAGGTCTTGTAGCAAATATCCCTCCAGTACCTAATTGCTCTGTTTTAGCATTTAATCTATCTCTCAAAGTATCTACAGCATTAAATATAGCTGTATTATTATAAAACCTTCCTAATACCTGTGTAGACTCTATTGGGTTTAGAGATAATAGTTTACCATAATTAAAAGGGAATCTGTATATATTAAAAGGTCTCAATACAAGCCACGGGTCTGATAATGATACCTCAGAATTATCAGGTTCCGACCAAGCTACGCCATTTTCAGCATCAAATATACAATCCCATTTTTCCTTTTCATAATACGACGGTAATGTTCTATTAGCCAATCCCGACTGTGTTCTGGAATATACATCGTTATATAAAAAGATGTTATCATGAGCTATTGATACATTATCTTCTTGTACCCAGTCTTTAACGCTTACTCCCGCAGACGCATACTGTTCATGGTATTCGTCTCCTGTATATCTAAACTCGCAATTTATTTCTGACTCTACCAAGAAGTGTGGTAATCCGTAAGCGTGAGTGTAAAACTTAGCAGGTGCTTGTTCATACTTACTATTTGTAGGTTTATAACAATCTAATTTATGATTGGTATTTACAAAAGAATGTTCGTCAAAACCAAATAAATTTTGAGAGGTTTTATAATCTACATAGTACGTAGGATAACCTACTGTTCCAGCTGTACTATATTTAAAAGGTGTTCTCTGAGGTAATCCTACAGCAGTCTTATTAAAGAATGGAAACTTGTTTTTTAAGTCTACTCTTGTAATATAAATATCACCTCCAAATATAGATTTCTGATTCGTTTTTAAAACGGAGTTACTATCATTCTCCATAAACAATTGTCTATGGTTCGTAGATAACCATTTTATACTTTCTATCTTACCATACTGGTCAGGAACATAGTTTTTCAAAGTTACATAAGGAGAAGCTATCTTTACTAAGGCATCTGTAATATTATAACAACCTAATCTTGACGCACTGTTTCTACTTGCATTTTTCCTAGAAACATCCACGTTGTCATAATTCTTATAAAAATCAGGATATACAAAATGGTAATCTCCTAAGCTAAAATACAAACTTTTTTCTCGGTCAATATTATTTACCTGAATAACTTCTGTTTGTAAATTAGAACCATCAGAATAAGCCTCTATCAAATTATCTACTCCATTTGACAAATATACAGAATTGACTAATCCTCTTAAATATTGTTTCTTATCATTATTAGGTGTAAAGTAATTATACCAACCTTTTTCAGATACTATCATAGAAGCAAAGTTTACAGGAATACCTTTATCTTCAAAAGTCTGTAACCATTGAGACTCTATTCGTAGAGCCTTAGTAGCATATAGCTTGATAGAATTAACACCCTCATAAGCCGCAGCTAATGCCATACCTGCAATAGTTCCTAACGCTCCCGAACCTACAGCAACACCCGCTATAAACCAACCTCCATTAACAGCAGATTGAACAGTCATTTGAGCAACATTCAGAGCTATCTCAGTAGCTATTTCCATATTAGCTAATTTAGAGGCTTCATCATAAGATTTCTTACCTAAAATTACCCACTCAGCATGATTCTTAACCTCTTGAAAACCTAATGTAGCTTTTCCAAAAACATAACCATCAATAGTAATCTCCGTACCAGGTTTCTGTCTATTTAAATAGATATCAGGGGATATTAATGAAAACCTATTGTTTTTAGACGAACCATATGGGTGATTTATAACATCACTTCTATCATTATCTGAAGAAAGTAAAGTATTTTTACCCAAAGAATTATATGGAAAGTTTCTAAACAAAATGGTTTTTCCAGACTGTTGGTTAGAAGTATCCTCATACATATCGTTTATTATACCTTTCATAACAACCGATTTATTAGAACCTCTATCACCTCTAACTATTTCGTAACCTATAATAGAATCTCTTTGTTCTTGATTTATCAAATTGTTAGAAACAGCTATATCTAAGAAAGCCTTTACTGTTTTGTCATGTATGGTAACACCTAACGGATATATACGACTTTTTTCAAAATCCAATAGAGGATTGTTAGTCATAAATGGTGCTACCACGTTATCAGGAAACTTATAATGTCTTATAGGTCTATTACAGAATTTCGTAACATCAGGATTTAATACAGTTTGGTTATCCTTGAAATAATTTAAAAAAGCTGTTTTTAAATCAGAAGGTTCGTGTTTTAAAATACCATTTTGATTATCTAACAAAGACTGCTTATCGATAGTTAAAGAACTACTATCCCAAAGCTCAGGGTTGTCAGGATAGTTTTGCACGGATTCCCAATATGAAAAATATCCATATCTATGAGAAACCACACCGCAATCTACATTAGAAGGAGCTTTGAAATAACATTCTGTGGTAAACGGTATAGACACACCAAACTGCATGTTTGAAAAGTTTACCTTAGCTTTATAATACTCTTTAGGTCTTATCTTTATATCAAAACAACCATCATAAGTAGCCGTGGTTACCATGTAATTGTGATGCGTTCTTGTAAACTCGCTATAACCTTGTGTATAAGATCCTGATTCTTCTACAGAATAAAAGTATTTACTTATTATAGGAGCTTCTATACAAACTTTAACAGTATCACCATGTGTTGATTTATTCAAATATAAAAACAAACCAAAATATGGATTATAAGGTATACACGCTTTTAAAGAAGGTTTTCCCGTATTATCTATCGAAAACACCAACGCTCTGGACCAACCTACTAAATCATAATAGTAATTACCAGTATGGGTTTGCGCAAGTCTATGTTTAACATCAACCTCTTTAAGAATAGAATTGTCAACATAATTTGCAGGTTCTATAGGTGTTATCTCCATAAAAACCTCTTCTTTATCTACAAGGTCTACATCATACCATAAAGCCGATTTATTAATACCATTGTCAAAAAAACCATCTAATCTCCTATACAAAATGCTATTTAAAGCATCTATATAAGGTTTGTATTCTACACCATCTATTAATAACATTCTAGCTAAATAATCAGGTGTTATAACGTCATTACCTCCTAACTCAGGGTCATTTATATTATGCCACCATCCTGTATCAGCATTTGCCTCATCTCTGGTTCTCTTACCACCATTAATTTCATGTTTGTCTCCATTTTCTGTTACAAGAACTCTTACAGAACTAACTGTTCTAGCACCTCTTTTACTTTCACACCCCACAACAACCGTACCTACAAAACTAGGATAAAAGAACATCCCTTTATAATTATTTAAATCTAAAGCTGTGTCAGGAGTTGTGTTAGTGTTAACCTCTGCTTTTATAAATGTACCAAAATTTAATTTGAAGTCTCCACAGTAATCCAAATAACCCGCTCTCTTACGAGACCTATCCAAACATAAACTTGCTCTGATATCTAACGGATATTTCTTCTTACCTGGGAACATAGAACACCTACCTTCCGTTTTATGATGTTTATAATACTCAGGATATTTTTGGGCAGTATCTAAAAACGCGTGATTGTATGACCTATGCTCTAAAGTTACAGTAGGATTTTCTATTTTTTCAATAAAAAGTTTTCTTAAAGAATTATGATTAGAACCTTTTGTCTCTACAACATCTCCACATACTCCACTACATTTACAGTTGTTGTTACTATCACAAACACAACGAGTATTTATAAGTTCACAAGTATCTACATTATAGTTAGGGTTATCATCAGTACCGTTTGATAATTTAGGATTACAATATTTGTCTTTTATACTATTATATATAGTCGCATCTCGTGTTGTAAACGTTGGAAAAGATAATGTTTTTTCACCCTTGAAAACTTCATCTTTGTTAGCTTCTACCTCAGCCTCTTCAATAATTTCTTTTAAGAGAGGAGAATAATATTCCGAATTAGAAGCAGCTCTCTTTATATTATCAATATTATCACTTATGAAATCTTTAAGATTTTTGAAGTTTTCACTAAGAATAATTTCTATATTTTGTTTAGAACCCGATTCATAAACCTTATTATCAACATAATCTTCACTAACCTTCTTTTTAACCGTTTTTATATCTTTTGAAACGTTTGCTGAAGAAGTACTACTAAAACCTAAGCTCTTGGCTGTATTATAAAACTGCCAAAACTTAGTTCTACGTGTACCTGAACAATTAGCTTTAGGACTTTCAATAGATTTTCGAGTATTATCTGTTTCAGCTATTTCCTCAAGTTCTTGTTCAAAAGGAAGTCTCGCGATAAAAGGAAAAACCGATGTTCTATAACCATTCTTAGTTATAAATCTAATACCAAAAGGATATACTTCATCTCGCATATATCCTCTATATAAAGCATTATTTACACCATCTTTATACAAATCTTCTCCTGCCTCAACAGTCTGCCATTTTAAGAATGTTCCCATAAGGTTTACAACCTTCTGTAAATTCCATTCCTTTTCTACTTCATAATCATAACCAAAGACATAACCATTAGATGCTGTTAAACCTCCAAACTTTTTATATACAGGTTTTGTAGCAAATAGCTGTTCCGAAGTCATACGCTGTAAAGAAGCGTGTTCCCCATTTGTAGAATAAGTTACTACATTTTGATTAATAGGATACACCCCAGCATTAAAAATAGAAGTAACCCCTGTTACATCAGTCTTTTCTATTACAGCTATTTTATAATAGTTGTATTTCGTATCAAGATTGTCTATTTCTACCTTTATAGAATACGATGTTCTATCAAACCTTGTTGCAGAGTTCATCTGTATATTCTGAGGGTCAAAAAGGTTTATAGCGTTTGTAGCAGATACATATTCCGTCATTTCATTTCCTAACTTATCACAATAAGCCACATAAAACTCATAAACACCTCTTTTTAAACTACCCCCAAACTCAATACTCAAAGGTTGTATAAAAGGTATTTTGTAATTAGGAAATAATAACATCCTCTCGCAATCTAAACAGTCCTCCACTATAGGATTAGGATTAGAACAAGTAGGTGGTTTTTTTCTGTAATAATCTTTCTTATCAAGTATTATATATCGAGGAGGGTTTTTTCTATCCGTAAACATCATAGTTTGACCACAAACCTCCTGTTTTATTTCAATACTGTCTATAGGATAGTTAATATCAAAATTTAAACACGGGTTGTCAGGACAATCTTCCATCCACGTAATATATTTACATAGCTCTTTTTGGTCTTTACCCTCTAATGGTTCTCTTAACAACGACTTTACATCACACCCACAATCAATCTCCAAATCATCTTCTGATGTATAATTACTGTTTATCTGAATATAACCTATTTCAGACAATGGTTTTTTTGGGTTTCTCGGAGAATCTTCAGATAAAAAGAACCATACCCTATTATTTAAAGAATCATACTTATGACCTACTACAACATACCCTGGTTTAAACCTTGAACATAACAAGTTTGACTGTTCATTAGTAAGACCAAAAGTGTTTAATTCGGTTTCTAAATTAGCGTTTCTCGCAAAAGTATATGTTTTATCATCCTGCATATGATTGTGGAGTTGTCTCTCCATCCCAATCTGACCATGCGATATTTGTATATTATCTTTTGATGACATATTATAGTATTAAATAATTAATCAACGGGTGTTTTGGACTAAGATTTATAAAGGATAACTTTTCCTTAGCTAAGGCTTTTGAATATTGCCCCGACCTCAATTCTCTCATCACAGCACCCATCTTAAACTCTCCTATAGCTTTTACTCTATATTCTTGTACATCCCTATCAAACATTTGATACAAAAACTGTTCATTAGTGGTATTATCACTGTTATAAAACAATTTTCTTATAATACCTCTTTGTACATAAGCCTTTAAAAACTTGAAAATATTGTTTTCTATAGTTTCAGGAATAATAATAAAACCTTCGTCGTCTTCTTCAAGTCCTCTATACGTCAACACAATACTTCCTTCTTGAAAGTTTGCATATAATGTATTTTGATTAATGCTTATTTCGTTTTTAGCTCTTTTTACATTCAGATTAGGACAGTCTTTATCACAAACCGTTCTTTTTACGTGCGTTGTAAGATTTAATTTCAAAGGTTCTAAATTTCTGTATCTAAAAGAACCTTTCAAACCATTATGAAAATATACCTTTTCTACAACACAAGTTTCTTTCTCTTCAACCTCACAAGGATTACAAACATTCCACGTTTGGTCTTTTATTTCTCTAACTTTATAATAGTATATATCTTGCAATATATCTTCAGAACAATCCTCTTCTGGAGTAAATACCCACGGTTCGCATTTTACAGCAGATACTAATTTTTTAAAACCTTGAGGTAACTGAGCTTTACCATTCTTTACATTAACCAATTTTTGAATAAGTATTGTAGGTATTATAGATAGCTCTGATATACCATCCAACAATAAGTTGTATATTTGTAACTCATTTATTAATCCTGTGCTTTGGTATTGCTCAAATTCTGTTGCAATTTCCGACGAAAATTCTTTAAAATCCATAGTCTTTTTTGTCTTTCAGAGAGTTTAAATTTCTCATTAATTTCTTCACCCAATAACATTGCGGGGAGTTTCTTTTTTATAAATAAGTTTCTTCTATATGTTCTTGAGAAACCTTTCATACTTCTACCATAAGGGTATAACCATATATCTGGACAAGCCAAACTTAAATTTAAATACCTATAACCCTTAGATACCCTTTCTTTTAAATCTTTATATACATACTTAGGAAAAGTTTCCTCAAATAAATAATGTCTTAAAAAACACTGTTTAAACGGTAAATAAACAGGTATGTAACGTATATGATTTTTTACTAAGTTTTTAGGTATTGGTACTGTATATACAAAGAAATAACCTATATTTTTCATACTTACCCCCGCTCTGGAGTGTATCATATAATACAGTATTTTTTCATATATAGCTTTTTCTATTTTATAAATATTCCACCGCCATGATTTAGGATATAACCCTTTATATTTCTTAGTAAATATAGAACGCAAATACCAATTGTCCTTATTACTCAAAGGAGGTATCACACTATATTTTTTTGATAACTCACTATCAGGTTTCATAGTTCATTCTTTTATACTTCTCTGGTTTTAATATTAGAATCTAAATTAGGGTTTTCATCCCTGGGTATCTGAAGTCTCATAGATACTTCTTTTAAAACCTCCCCTATAACAACTTCACCTATCTTATCAGGCAAATCGAACTCGTAATCATAATAACACTTGCAACTTTTATTATTCTCATCACAATTACCATCTAAATCACAAGTAGATTCGTCTAATGTATATAATAGTACATTCACCTTTTTAACAGTAGAATCAGGTATGTATAAAGTATTGTCAGGATAAATAATAGCATAATTACCTTTGAACATTTCGAAATTACGATTTTTCCTCATTGAAACGTAAGCCGAATTTGATATAATCTGATACTGTTTAGAATTATCAATATTGGTTACCATTACAACACTCGAACCATATCTTGACCATATCAGCTTGGGTAGTTTCTTTCGACTTTTCATAATAGTATCACAAAGCATTAGCTCGGTTTTACCACACTTTACCCTGTCGATTTCTTCCATTTCGATACAATTTATCCAACGATATAAATTAGTTTCTCTAAACAGAGATTTATCATTAAACTTTTGAGCCAATAAAAATTCTATTTTAGATTTTAATATAGCTAAGATATAACGCTTAGGAATATATTGGTCTTTGTTTTGAGAGTTTAGTGTATTTTGAACTCTCGAAATTAAATTATTATAAGTTATTTTCATAATAAATTCAAAATGCAAATATCAGATATATAGTATCCTTTTTACAAATCTATTAAAACGAAAAAGGCTCACTCTTATAAAGCGAACCTGTAAGTAAATCTAAAGTTTGGATTTTGGTTAGAAGATAATAACGCTCTTTTCTTGAACCTCCGTTAGGTAACTCTCTGGTACTCAACATAAGTCCAACTTTGGGTAGATGTAAATTATCATAACTTTTATTCAAAACATCAATGTCCCTAAGAACATGCTTGTGTTGTTTTCCAGTCAACTCTGCAATTTCACGACTGGACATTTTGAGTTCAACATTTGAACTTTTAAAAATTTCTAAATTAATAGACTCTTTTGACATACTCCCACGGTTAAAACACGTGAGATTCTACTTTCAAACCTAAACCGCCAACTGTATGTTGGTCTTACATTTAGTACGGTATAACCGAATGCCCTCGGTTAGTATATTACTACTTGGTAAATATATAACTTTTGTTTTAAACTACCAAGTATCTAAACAAGATTATCAACCAAATTCATCCCACGAGTGAACTACATGGGCTTTCTTTGAGGGTTAATCCCATAAGTTTCATCCTCTAATCGAGATTTTATAACTTCAAAATATTGTTGGGTTAATTCACTTCCTAAAAAATTTCGGTTTAGTTTTTTAGCTACAACAGCTGTAGTTCCTGTTCCCATAAAAGGATCATAGATTAAATCACCCTCGTTAGAAAAATTTTCTATAATAGTTTTTACTAATTCTTCTGGGAATACAGCAGAATGAGAATTTGTTACTTTTTTTCCTCTTTTTATTTGCCATATATCATCAAGAGTCCCTCTATTAAAGTTAGCTTTTTCAAATTGTCTGCTAATTGCATTTTTAGCATCAAAAATAAGAATAAGTTCCGATCTTCTATTAAAAACTTTTTGAGCCATAGCAGGTTGTGCATATCCTTTATCCCAAATAATAATATCTTTCAAATGGTCTGATAGTTCACCAATTATTTTAAAAATTGCCCTTTTGCTTCCTGTAACAATTTGTATGTTGTAGAATATGATATATGATGTCCTTAAAAGTTCTTTTAATACTTTTAGATGAAATTCATAGTATTCTTCTATGGGTAGATTGTCATTAAAACCTTCATATTTTGTACTAAACTCTTTTACGATTTGTCTGGAACAATATTTACCATTACGAATCCTTAAATTCATATTATAAGGAGGAGATGTAATGACTAAATCAATTGAGTTGTCAGGAATTCTTTTGAGAGTGTCTAAACAGTCTTCATTGTATATTTTGTTAATCTCTATCATAAAATACTTACCTATAAGAAAGTGTGCAAAATTAAAAATATTTAGATTTTTGTACAAATTTTTAGAGAGAAAATGCTCACATCAATAGAAATTTAGTAAAGATTCTTTGTTAGCTAAGTAGTTTTTTATGAACTTTTCTCTATCACCTTTTACTTTTGTAGGCTTAGAACCAAAAGCTACTTTCTGTCCATCAGGTATAAAATCATCCCAAGAACCCGTCCACTCATTTTCAAATTCAGGAGCTTCTTTGAGAGCATCTATTATTAGTAGATACTCTCTTTTAGCTTCCTCTTCTTGCTCTTTAGATATCTCTATCATTGTAGAAGTTTATTTTAAAATGGTAAATCCATATCGTCTTCTTCTTCATCATCTACTTTATCATTCTCTTTAGATTCTGATGTAGAAGTTTCCGTTTGTGTTTTAGGACTCACGTTGTTGGATTCTTTGTTTTGAACAGGCTGATAATCTTTTAATTTTTCAACTAATTCTTCTAACAAAGAATATACCGCATCCTCAACCTCAGAGAAATTGTAGCTACCGCTTTTCATCTTTTTAGGTGCTGGAATAACATCTTTATCCCACGAAACAACCTTAGGTTTTCCCTCGTCAGTAAGTTCTTCCGCATAATTAACATAAACATTCAGATATTCTTTTTTAGTATCAGGATTCTTATAAACACCTGTTGAAAAGATAATCTTCTGTGAAAGGTCTAAGTTAGGAATCACTCTTGCAAAACCATTAGCTAATCCTCCCGTAACATCCATCTGAATAGCGTAACGCTCATCACCATCTCTTAGTAATAAAACAAAATCTTTTCCGCCAAAATTATTTTCTCTAAAAAAACCTCCTTCAATATATCCTATAATTCTGTTTACATATAGTCTATAACTCACTTTACCAGTGTCGGAAGTATGCTCAACATACCCTTCCTTTTCAACAGAGCTGTAATTAAAAAGTTTATTTGCTTTGAAATCTAATTGAAAATAAAGTCTCTGTTCTTTGTTGCTGTACTCTAATGCCATAATATTAAAATTTAAATTGTTCCAGTTTGTTTCGTTCTTTTTTTAAGTCTCTATTTAATGCGTCAGACTCTTTAAATTTATCAGGATATCTGATTTTTAGTTTAGCTATATTTAATTCTAAAGATTGTTTTAATAACGTAGCATCACCATAATATTCCTCAAAAAGTTTTTCTATTCTTCGATAAATATTAAAAATAGCTATTTTTTCCAAATCTTCGTCTAAAGGTTTTTTATAAGCCACGAACTTTTTAACATAATCTGATAAGATTGATATATCACAAACCAATTGCGTGTCAACTAATAGTATACTTTCGCTTTCAAGACGGTTGTTTACAATTGTTTCTAAATCAAAGTTCCTAAAATTACAATAATTGGCTAAATACCACATTATATCAGCTAACTCTTCCGAGATGTTCACACCATCGTTCTTAACCCGAGCTTCATGAAACTCTACTATCTCAGACATCATTCCAAGAACCATGTGTGATAAATTTAGTTCTAAACCTCCAATATCAGCAGATGTTCTCGAAGCATCCTTTTGATATTGTTTTAAAAAACTTCTGTTAATACTCATTGTTGTATTGTTTATTATTTAACAGTGCAAATATATATATAAATATTTATTATCTGCAAATTTATTTTTTACCTTTTTTATAAACCATTGATTATCATTTATAAAAATTTTAAATCTTTTTTAAAACCATACAACAGTACTTGTTTTAGTAGATGCTTCTAAGTCTAACGTCTGAAAAACAAACCCCGACCTTGAGTTACCGAAATTAGTCTGAACCCACAAAGATGGTGGACTAAACGAAGGATAGTTTACATAGTCAAAATCTTTAGCTGTACAATCTACAGTATATTGATGAAGGTCTCCTTTGGATAACTCTATTTTCTGACCTTTTTTGTATAAAGAATAATGTTTACAATATTGGTCGATCTTTTCTACAAGATTAGCGTCTAAAAACAGCTTCATACCAAACTTCATATCTTTATAGTCTTTACCATGCGTTAATATGAAAGTAAAATCAAATATTTCATAGTGGTCCATAAATCTTTCAATGATGTTATATTCCACTCTATGTTTATATTTAGCTTCCAATATCTTTTTAACCGCAGAATGTACAAAATAAGACATCATAAAACCATGATTGTCGTTTATAACATTGTTTAATATAATACGGTCATAATGGTTCATTAACCCTTCTACAAGAGATATTTGGAAATCAACAGCTATTTCAAAGGCTTCTTTATCGCTGTATAGCTGGGGTAAAGAATGTCCTCCGCGCGTTGTTTGCCCTCCTAAACCATCCATAAAATCCCCAAGGTTATCTATATACAATACATTGGCGTGGGATCGTTTTATTTTTACCGTGGTTATAACCTTGTTAAGTCGCTTTTTGATTTCGTCTTTATCATATAATCCAGTTTTATATAAAACAACATCATTAGGTTCTCCTTGGTTATTCATATTTATGTGAACATCGGTTATCACAAGCCTATCAACAGCGTCTTCTGAGGTAAGTTCTTTTGTAAAAAAGTCTGTATCATCATAATCATCGTCCCTATTCATCTTTTTGATATATTTAGCTATCATAGAATCTAAGAACTCTAAATCTTTACATAACGCTTCACCCTCAGAAGATTCCTCTTCATAGAAAACAATATTATAAAAAGGTATTCCCGTATGAGTAACTAATTTATAACTTTTTATATCAGCTTTATTTAAACCATGTTGCTCGCAAAATTCGTCTATTGTAGCAATAGCACCGTTAGGTTTTACAGCAGATATTTTAGAATATTTAATTGTAGGTAGATTATCAAGATTTTGTACTAAGTCTTTATCATTAGAATATCCGTTACTGTCTGTATCCGAACCTGTATGAACTCTTGTTTTGTTTAGCAAATGACTTATCTTTCTCCTTATTTTATCAGAATATAATATATTGTGTATTCTACAATATTCTCTAGCCGCACCTGCAATCGTTTTTTCAGTTTTTAAAAGGTCTTGTAACTCTGAAACCTTTATTTTTTTGTAAGTTTTTACCATCAGTTTTTTATATTAAACGTGCAAATATATAGATTTTTATACTTTCTACAAAAGTTTGTGAACTACCTCTACCCTAAAGGGATAGAGGCTTCGGGAGTCAGCACTCCAACTAACGCTGGCAGTTCGTCCCGAGTTTGACTCTCCGTTCCAGAGAGCTTATTTCTTAATATAAATAATAAGAAAAATAACCCATATCTCGTATTAGATACGGGTTACAAAATTTAATCAAATGAAAGTTTAGATTTTATTTCTTCAAATAGCTCGGGGTTATCCAATAATGTTTCATAGGTGTTATCAAAACCTTGTCCAATGTTGGTATCGTTATATCTAAACCAAGCCCCTGCTTTTTCTATTACTTGTTGTTCAACAGCTAAGGTTATAAGCTCTTTTATTTTATTAAAACCTTTACCATAATCAATGGTTGTTTCTGTTACTCTATCTCTATGACCAAAATTTGCTTTAACAAGTTTTAGTTTTACATTAGAATACTCCCCAAGCTCACCTTTAGAAGAAGATATTTGCACTCTTGTTCTTGCAAAATATTCCCAAGATCTACCTCCCGTAGTTACATTAGGAGAACCATACATTACCCCAATATTACTCCTAAACTGGTTTATGACAAACAATGTAATATTATTATCCTTTAAATAAGGAAAAAGTTTTCTAATACCTTTGTTATTCATTTTAGCAGAAGCCCCTACAGAGGCTTTGTCCATATCATTTTCATCTTCCGCTGTAGATAACAATAAGGTTACAGAATCTACAACTACTAAACCACGACCTTTTCCTTTATTAGCAAAAGCATGAATGGTAGACCAAACCTCTTCACCTACCGTAGGTCTCAATAATAAGAATAAAGGGTTTGTAACATCTACCCCAATACTCTCAAAATAATCAGGGTCAAAAACTTTTTCTAAGTCCAACCATAATACAGGGTCATCAGGATAAGCTTTCATATATTCAGCTACAGCGTGAATACATACTGTTGTTTTACCACTTTGGTTTTCACCCATAAGCTCTATCATAGTACCTTTTGCCCAACCCCCTTTAAGGTCTCTATCTAATAGTAAAGAACCCGTAGGAAAACGTTCTATTTTGATATTCTTAGGGTCATCTTGTAGAATTTCTTTGAGTTCTTTTGCTCCTAATACATCTGCAAAAGCTGATAATAACTCTGCCCTTGTTTGTTCCGCTTTACTCTTTGTTTTGGACTCTTTGTTTTCTTGTTCTTTTTTGTTAGCTGTTCTTGCCATTTTTTAAAAATCATTTTTTGAGGTTAGTTCATATAAAAGTTTATTAACATTTTTAACTACCATTACATATTCAGGTCTACTAGGTTTTATCCCCGCCATCCATGCTAGGTATTGAGGGTCGTTCTTGTATACATAGGATATACGTTTTCCTTTATATTTACCAAAGGTTATAACAACATCCTCGAACTTATGCTCCATCTTGTTATAATCTTCTATAACTTTAGCTCTCATTACAGCATCTATATCTTTATAGATAACTCTTTTACTTCTCGATAACTGAACTTTAGCGTAATCCTCCATAACAAAATCTCGAGTAAAATCCATTCCTTTATTAGGAACACCCGTTAAAAGTTTGTCTCCCGACCACATTGCCCAACCATGAGTATAATCGTTATTTTCAATAGTTATAGACCTTATATCACCGAACCTTGTAGTATTTGTAGTTAAATCTATTATCCTTTTAGTGACCCTCTCAACATTACCATCTTTTACAATAGGTCTCACTACCCTACCTGCTATTTGAGCAAATAACGCAAAAGAGGCTGTTTCCCTAGCTATTATTACAGCTTGTAATTCAGGAAAGTCAAAACCTACTTGTAAAGTCTGACAGTTAATCATCATCTTTATATTACCAGCTTTGAACTCTCTGATTAAATATTCTCTTTCTTTTGGTGGAGTATTTGCATGTACTACTGCAAAATCAGGATTTTGTTGACTAAGAGCTATAGCTTGGTCTACTGTGGGTACAAAGGTTAATATACTATTTATACCTTGGTCTAACAAATTATAGTATTGTTTTAAGATTTGATTTTCTATTTCATTTACATTATACCATTCCGCAACACTTTCTTCAGTAAAATCAGAACCTGCCGAATTATATTGTAGTGTTTCAGTATCCTTAGGTATAATATGAGTTAACGAAATTTCCGCCCAATACTCGTTACATATGTCAGGAACTTGTGTAACATGAAACAATTCTGACTTATACCAGTATGACCGCATAGACCTATTCAACATTTTTAGCTGAGATAAACCTTTAGACGATACCAGTTGTATAGGAGTAGCTGTTAATCCTATTACCTTTTTAGGATTTATTTTATCCAAGAATAATGTAGCTAATCCTTTATTAGATACTCTACCACGTGTTACCTTTTGCGATAAATGTACATGAGCCTCATCAATAATAACATAATTAAACTTCATGAACTCCTCAGGTTTATGTCTAATAGAACCTATAGTCGCATAAGTTAATTGGGATATTTCTTTTTTATTTTTTGACGCTGAATATATAGTAGGTTTTAAACCAAAAGCTAATGCTTTTTCGTAGTTTTGTTCCAATAGCTCCTTTGAGGGCTGTATAACAAGTATATTTTCATTACATTGTTGTGCTATCAAAGATACTATCAAAGATTTACCACAATTATGATGTACCAACCCTTGGTAATCTACATACAAATGGTCACCCGTTAATTTAAAGCCGTAAAACCTCCTTTTACCACTCAATTTGATAATGGCTTTTATAGGAACAGTTCTCAAATCATTGTCATAAAAATAACAACGTAGCATACTAAATTCTGAAAGATTGTTACCGTATTTAGTAATCAAATCAGATATTGTCATTTCTTGAAAACCATATTTATCATGAAATACAGGTATTACATGGTTATAATTTACAACGAAAGGTTTTAAAGTATTATCTTCAAGATATACTTCGTACATTCGCCCTTTACCTCTAATAAGCTCTAATACCTCTCTATAATTACCATCAGGTCCTAATAAAGAATCTCCAACCACAATATCTTCTACTTTAGCTACAGAACCATTGCTTCTTAGAATATCATATCCTTCCGCATGACAACCTGTAGGTAATACCATCAAACCTTTCTTGAAACTCGAATCTTTCAAGAAGTATCTAATATCGTTTTGAGCTTTTATTTGGTAGTCTCTGAGTTTAAACATTATTTGTTGTTTTCTTTAATTTAGATGTTGCAAATATAGTAAATTTATATATTATATCACAATTTTAAATAAAAAAAAATCCACATCTCAAATGAGACATGGACTAAAAAAAAGAAATTAAATATAATACACTTTATTATGAAAAATTATTTTTTATTACCTCTAGCTCTTCTATCACCAGGCATATTGGTTTTACTGGCTCGGTTTTTAGATGCTAACTCCATAACAACTTTACCGTTAGGTTTATGAGAAGCATCTTTACCATCTCCATTACCATAGGTACCTCGTTGTCGGTTTATCTTATTAAGTTCTACTCTTTTTTTAACCTGAGATTTCTTTTTATTATACTCTCTCTGATAAGCTCTTTTTTTAGCTAAAGATTCAGGGTTTTCCTTATAATATTGAGCCGAGCTCTTTCCTTTTTCTTTATTTGGCATTTGTACTAATTTTTAAAAACAGACCCACTAAGACTCGAACTTAGAACCCGAGAACCAAAATCTCGTGTTTTACCAGTTAAACTATAGGTCAAGATGTAGCATTATAATAGAAAAATAGGTATTTAAAACAAAAATTTAAGTTTTATAAGACTTGTTTAATCACAAATCTTAATGGTGCAAATGTAAAACTTTATATAAAAATAATGCAAATTATAAACGTTAAAATTTGTTAAAAATTATCGTATTATTTCAACAACCACATGTGCAACGCCATGTCTCAAATCTTCTATTTGTCTAAAAGCTCCTTTGGTTAAATCCAAGATTACTCCAAATTTAGAGAAAGCACCTCTATCCGTAACTTTTACAATGACATATTTACCGTTCCGTATATTAGTTACTTTTAATAATGTTCCGAAAGGATGTATATTAGAAGCGGTAGTCATTGCATTTTCGTTAAATATATGTCCAGAGGCTGTAAATTTACCAGAACCTTTTTGACTATACCACGTAATTTTACCTTTTAGCAGGTTATCTTTGACATGTTTTGTGGGAATAGATGGTTTTACCCGATCTTCTACCTTTTCACTTAAATTGAGGGAATCCTTTTCTTGAGATTTTAAAAGGTTTGTTACAAAGATTGTTGAAAAAATAATAAATGTTTTTAATAAAATTTTCGTTTTTAACATTTCTAAGTTTTTCTTAGACTTAGGAGACCAAGCCTTTATTTGAAGTTATTAACAGAAATAACAGGTCTTATATTTTTAAGGTTCGTATAATATCTTTTTACAAAATATTAGTCTTTTACTGTTTTATTAGCAAATCGTCTTATAGATACACCATCATTTAAATATAGCTTGTTACGACATGCATCAGCGCACATTATATACATCGCTTCTACATAGGTCAAATCAGAATCAGTAAAAGCTATATCTAAAATATTTCTTTCTATATCAAAACGAGCTTTGTTCTTTTGTATAAACTTATTACTCGAATAATAAGTTTTCCAATCTGATTCTTTTACAACATGTACATAGTAAGCTATCTTCCCCCCTCGCAGTCTTTTACGTTTTAATTCTGACTTTTTGTAGGTTTCCAAGTCTTTCTTTGTAGCTGGTTTATTTCGCTCCGTAATGAGATTTTTCTTTCCTATATATCTGTATTTTACAACCCCCGTTTCAGGTTCTTTTAATATAAGCTCATATACAAAACCAAAAGGTTGTTTATTTGTACCAAACGCTTTTTTTAAGTCCGATATACTTTCTATTTCAATATTGTTCCGTAACCAAGGTTTATTAGATGTTATTTCTCCCATAAAATAATGCTATTTTAATTAAAAAGTTGTAAATTTATGATTCATATGATAACTATTCAAATGTATTAAAAGTAGAGTTAACATCTAAACTATTCAAAAAATAATATAAATTAAATCTATTGTTGAATCTTCTGCATTTGAAGATTTGTATTAAGTAACTATTCATGTTGTAAATATATTATTACTATATCTATTTAAGATTATCTCCTAATTCTTCTATTTTATCACTTATCTCTTTCAAACGCTCAGAAGAAGTATTTCCTTCTATTTGCATACAATCTATTATTGTATCTTTATCCAATACACCATCAAAGAAAGCATATAACATATCATTTTTAAGTACCAAATTAACCTTGATATAATAATCTACAATGCTAAAATATTTAGAAACTTTAATATAATCTTTTTCTACATCATCAAAATGCATTTTGTTAAAAGGAGTATTTATAAAATTATCACAAACATGTTGTAATATATTATATTCATATTTAGCATGTTCTCTAAGTTTATTTTTCCCAATAAGATAATCTTCTAAATATTTCTCCCTAAAATCTATTTCTTCAAGAGCTTCTTCTTTAGTAAAGAAAGCATCAGAACCCATCTGGAAGTATTTTCTATGTCCTTCATACCTAACACTAACTATATCTTCTGTAACATCATATCCTGATATAGGATATTCAATAGCTTTAAAATATATAGGTTCTATTGATCCCTGTTCATCAAAATTTGTTACAACAAAATATACTTTTTGACCAAGTTTTATTTTTTCAAAAAGAGCTTTCTTTATTACCTTATATGTCATGCTCTTTTCAAGACTTTTTATTATAAAATCTCCTAATATATTTGTTTCTATTTTCATATCTATTATACTAATTTAATATTTTCTTTCAGGATATAATTCCTGTGTTAAATCACTCTGCCAATATTCCTTTGTTTCTACACACATGGTTGTTAATTTACCTCTCCAACCAGCTCCCGTGTCTAAATTCCATACATTACACCTATTTACAGGATGAGTAGTATTGAGTATCTCTGTAGTAGTATGCCCTATAAATATCTCATCAAACTCTGTAAATTTAGTATTTTTTGGAGATTCACAAGCTAACTCCCATAAAGTTCTATCCCAAAGATAGTCCTGATCACTTTGATTTTTAATAGGATCTTTTATATCTCTAAAACCTCCATGTACATAGAACTTATTATCTTTGAAATAGAAGTTCAAGCATTTTTCTAAAAATCTAAGGTGCTTAAACTTAGTTTCAAAAGAAGTATGCTTATAGCTATCTATAGTAGCTTGTCCTCCATTTTTAATCCATATGAGCAACTCCACACCTACTTCTAAATATTTATGTAACCATACATCATGATTACCTAATAAGAATACAGGTTTATGTGTAGCTTCTTTATCTAATTTTATTAGACAATCTATAACTTCACGAGTTTCAGAACCACCATCACAATAATCCCCTAAGAAAATAAGCATATCTTCTTTTGGATTATAGCTACTTCTTTCTAAAACTTGTAGTAGAGCTTTATGATTACCATGTATATCCCCTACTACAAGTGTTCTTTTATTTCCTTGAACCATTTTTGTTTTTTTAGTTTGAAGTTCTTACATCTTTCAAATAATATTTTTAAAAGTGTTAAAAGTAAATGTAACAAAACCACTATGACAAAAACCAACAAAACTAAAATATCAATGGGTAATATTACATATTTAAACAAGTTTTCGAATATTTGCAAATAAAAGTCTAAATTGAAACCCAACCACTCCAATATGAACAAAAAAGCTATAAATGACACAGCTATCACTATAGTTATTAAAAACAAAAGTACCAAAACTATTTCAAAACGCTCGATGATATTTTCAAATCGTGTAATCTTATTTTTCATAATGCAAATATAAAAAACTTATTTTATAATAACCAAATTTTATTTCCTATTCCATTTCTCTGACCATTTTCTCTATATAGGCGATTTCCTCTTCTGTTAAACCGTATTTCTCATAAAGTTCTTCATCTGTCCATTCTTTAGTAAAATCTTGTAAAGGAATTAAATTAAATGAACTTTGTGAAATATTCAGAGAATGTCGGTTAAAAAATAGTAATGCTCTAAAAAATTTGGTTTTGATATACTTCAAACTATTTAGAGTTTCTTTCATGCTATTAAAAGATCCTATATGTAAAAATGTTTCTGTGCAAATGTCATTGGGTTCTCCTATTATTATTTCAGGTGGAACAGTTGCTGTTGTAGTATATGCTTTTGAAAAGAATAATTTATATTTTCCTATGAATTTTTTATTTTTAATATAATCTCCATTATAAACATATCCTGTTACTCTTTTTGCACCTCCTTTTTTCCCTTTTACTCCATAAATTCGTAAATATTGTTCTTTCGGTTTATTAGAAAAGGTTACATTTGGGTATCTCTCTGGTTTGTTGAAAAAATCAGCACCTAATCCAAAAGGATTTCTTGCGGAAACAATAGAACTATATTTGTTTTCATCTACATTTGCAATTTTTTCAATAATAGAAAATTGCCTAATGTCTCTAATAATGGTGGAGGTGATATTTGTATTTAATAATCTTTTTGAATAAATTTCCTCTCCTTCTTTTGATTTGTAGAAATAGTCTAGTTCTGAATTATGTTCTTTATCCCAAAGAAAGTAGCACACACCACCATCCAAATTAATACCAGAAAAAACTTCATTTGCACTTTCAAAGTCATATATATAGCTTAATCTTGTATCTTTAATCATATCTTCTCTAAATTCATCTAATCCTTTCCCTCCTTTCATCCATCTGCTTGGTATAATCATACATAGATAATGAGGATTAATCTTAATAGCTTGTTGAATAAATTTATGATAGATAGGTTTAGCACTATCTCCTGTTCCCCCTCCATCACTCATTTGATAAGGAGGATTTCCTATAATGACATCAAAGTTCATATTTTCATAAGGATTTTTATCATGTATAAAGGCATAGGCGTGTTGTGACAGCCCTTCTCTTTTTTCTTCTCCAAAGTCTTTTTTATTCACACCACAATAAGTACATTTCCCCGACCATTTTTCTATATTTGATGTGCCAGATGGATATAATTTAAAACAAAAAATTGCTATGTTAGAGCAATATAAAATTCAATTTAATATTGGAAACACTTTAATCGTGCTGAACTCATCTGATAATATCCACCCGATAAGTGTTTTGAGAAATTTTTAATTTTTTCCAAAAATTCATCAGATGATAAGAACTTTTCAAGTTTGTCAAAGTCCGCATCTTCTGTTTTTGGTGTTATAATAAATCCCGAATACACCATAACATTTTTAGGAACTCTCTTAAAATATATCTTATCTTTAAAAATAGGATTAACTACAATCTTTTCTTGTTGCGTTTGGAAGTTTAAAGACTGTTTCCTGCCATACTCAAACCATTGTACGCCTTTGCTTATTGCTATTTTTGATAGTGTTTCTTTATTGTCTAACAGATACTTATAAGCATTTGGGAACTTGGTTTTGAACTCCTCCTCATCATAGCTCCTAACTAAATTATCCACTAAATTATAAATATTTAAGCACTTTTTATAATTTATATCGCTTCCATTTAAGCTACTACCCTTGACTATATCATAAATGAGTTCAGTTTCAATATCATAGCCCTTAAAACCATTATCTGAAATAAAAACTTTAACAGCTTGTCCAAAATCGATAGTTGTTTCTGATCCAGTAACCGTATCGTAAAATTCTACTTTAGGTTCCGCCTCAAGTAGTTTCTGTTTTTGCTCTTCAATGACTAATTGCTGTTCATATGCTAATTTTAGTGCTTCAGCAAAGGTTTGAGGAACCGAGTATTCTAAACTATAGCTACCTGTTTTTCTAATAGAAGGAAGTACTTCTTTATTTACCCATTTTTGAAACAACTCCGCTTCGGGTTTATTACTTCTATTTAACATTCTGTACAATCCTGCTTCTGTTAAGAAAAGCTCCCCCGCGTTATTTAATTTTCGGTTGTAAGTTTCGCTTACATCCGAATTTTCAAACTTCCTAACATAGTCAGTATCAGTAACATCTACTGACATTCTGGGATTACTTAATCCTAATATCTCTCCTACTTCATTTAAATTAAAGTAAAACTCGTTTTCTAAAACTAAGACATTTAATTGTCCCAAATGGTCATTTTTAAAAATTTCTAATTTCATTTTATTTATTGTTTAAAAATTTATTTTAAATTTTGTTATTGTTACTCAGATTAGCAAGACAAGTAAGCACATTAGGATTGTATTTTTGTGCATTCATTGTTAGAAAAGATTAGGACTGTTCTACACCGAGTTCCAAGTAATGCCTTATCACAGGTTCTTTCACTGTATATTCCGCAAATAAAGAAGCCATGCCCTGTTCTTTTTTGGACAGTTCACCATAGTCAAAATAGTTGGCGACTATTTTTTTGTCACTCAGTCCAGACCAATGTGTGAAAACAATAGGCTCTCCCTCTGGCGTAGTATAGCTAAGGGCATCTCCACAGATAATGTTCTGACTGATGATGAACGCAATGCTCTTCATCAGTTTCTCATAGTCTGCTTCTTTTTTTGGATAAGATTTTTTGAATTCTGTGAGAAGTCTCTCTCGGCACTCTTGGGTATTATCAGGAAGAAGCTCCACACCATAAAGACTGCCTGCTACCAGCACCAAATAAAATCCATAATCAGATTTGTTTTTCTTGGTCTTTTTCAGCAGTGCTATTTTCCTTTGTAAAATCTCTATAAGAAAGTTGCCCGAACCACAAGACGGCTCTAAAAAAGTAGCGGTAAGAACCTTGTCCGCTGTACCTTTTTCTAGCTCTTTCCATACAAGGTCTACCATGGCTTTTACTTCTCTTTCGTTAGTAAATACCTCTCCATGGTCTGCTACCCGCTTTTTGGATTTTATCTGTCTACCTTCCATATAATATCCGTATAAAATAGATATCCCCGTTGTTCCTTTGGAGATGTGAATATTTTACTCAAAAAGAGCTGGAACAAAATCTTATTCTTTACTAATATAGATGTGCTATATAGCAGAGGAACAAAAATGCTCCTCCGCCCCAATAGGCTAATCTATTCTTAATCAGAATAAAGATAACTCTTTTTATCTTTAAAAATTTTTGAAAAAAAATTAACGCTTTATTTATTGTCAAATTTAATGCAAAGATAAGGATGTTTTCTCAATTTCCAACAACTATTTCATTTTAACATGAAAAAAAAAACAGTGGTTGGACACTCTAATCTATTTTGTGAACTACCTATAAGCTAAAGACTTGTAGTTGTTAGCTACACTATATAATGTCCAGTTTATTACATAAAAAACTGGACAAACTATTAGGTGAGATCATCGGTCATAATTTTTCTCTATCTATGATAAAGATAATCTTTCCATATTAAACTAACTTTTTATATTCCAAATTAAACCTATGAGACTTAAATCCTCTATACGGACCAAAAGCTCCTTTTACAATATTATTTGTATAACCGTCCGTTATTAAATGTGAATTATAATCTTCCTCGGTAGCACATTGACAAACTAATTCTAAAGGTGTCATGTGGTCGTAATCTACCAACTGTTGATATATTCTCAACCAATCTGAAACAGCTCTTTCTTTCTGTCCTTTTATTGTAGTATAAGATACATTTGCACATTTAGCTATTGCTATTTTTATTACCGTCTGTATATTTTGAGTTTGTTCAGGTTCGTTTGATAATAAGTCTATGCAATATTGTTTATAAGGTATATGATATTCCCCGCCTTTCAACAGTTCAGGTGTAGAATCGTTTAGCGCATCATACATCTTTTCTGCTAAATCGGAAAAATGTATTTCAGCCTTTCCTTCATTAAGCTCTAATCTCTCTATTACAGAGACTTCCTTATATTTACCAAAGGTGTCATTACAGTATTCTTTCCATGATTTATATTTACCTCCATATAAAGGACATCTTTGCTCAAACAGATGTTCAAAACTTTTTCTGTTAGCTGTGAATAGTACTTTTATATACATCCATGGTTCAAGTATTCTATTACATAGCTGTTTTGTTACGTTTGCTTTTTGTAGTTCTTGTACTTGACCTATAGCTTGGTTTAAAGAGTCTATCCACAGTTTCTCTGCGTTTTTAGATTGTTCTCCTTTTAAATATTTTGTTCCTTGCATTCCCGAATGACTTTCTTGAAAAGCTATAGGTACAAAAGGTGTTTCCCTCACCGAATCTATCATTTTGTTTAAAGGAACAGCTCTTGAACTTGAACTACAAAAAGAACCTTGTCTATATTTACCAAGCTCTGCTAAGATTATTCTTGGTAATGTTAGCTCATAAGTAATAAGCTCTTCTCCCGTCTTTTCTCTTTTAGAATGCGCCACTATCTTGGCTCCAGTTTTGTTTGTATACATACTATGTTTATTTTAATAACTGTGCAAAGATATAAATTTTTATTAGATATATGAAATATCATACGATTATTTCACATTCTAATAGCATACTAATATTTCAAAAAAGTCCCATTTTATCATATATTTTTATTACTGATTATCAGTACGTTATAGCGTTATTTTCAAAAAAAGTTACAATACTATAAACATATAACAGTAATATAGATATTACTTAATAGCAACTCAAATTTTATAAAAATAGTTATATTATCAAACCTGTTTAATTTTTATAAGTTCACTTGGTTTTTTTTAATAAAACTTTTTAATTTGGGATATGACTTTGACATGGTAAAACGAATGTAATGAGTTTTCCATGATAAAGTCGTAGACCATATGGAAATTAAAAAATCTTAGCTACTTTTTACTTAAATAGCTAAAATTTTCAAAAGCTAATTTTTATAGAGGTGTGTAAAAGGCGAAGCAATGAGCCTTTTCATACCGTCATTAGATCTTTTTATTTAGCTAATAAGTTACTGTTATTTGGCTTTAGCTGGTTTTTATAGTAATAGCGATGTTAGGAGGTTATTAAAGGCGAAAATCTTAGTCTTTTAGCTCACTTTTTAGTAGCTATTGTACACACACTTTTTGGTTTTAGCTATTTTTTAATATGTAGCTATCTTTACATAAAAGAGCTATTACTTTTCTTTATTAGCTTGGTTTTTAATATTTTTATATTCGCGCGCATAAAAATATTATGTTTACTACATACCCTTTCTAACAGTAACATTCAACCTTAGCTATTTATATTACAATGTAGCTAAATTGTCAAAGCTGTTATCAAACACAGGCGCGGATTATTAAATCCTTTTTTACGTGTTTGTTAAATCTACTAATAATTACTATTTTTGCAACTCCAATAAAGATTACTATAAAATCGATTTAAATTTCATATATGAGTCAAAACACTAGAACTAAAAAAGAAGGCTTATTAGAAGGTATAAACAAGACTGCCGAGCCTGTGAAGAAGACTTTGGGTTATTATGGTAAGACCATACTTATTGATAATCCTTTGTTGAGTAGAACGCAAGTAACCAAAGATGGTGTAACAGTAGCTAAAGCTGTAGTATTAGAAGATGATATAGAGGCTTTGGGTTCTGATTTCATTAAGAGTTCTGCTAATAGAACTGTTCATTTGGTAGGGGATGGTACTACAACCACTACTATTTTAACACAGGCTTTTTGTAATGGAGTATATAGTTTACAGAAAGAGGGATATAGCGCGCGTGAAATTAAAACTAAGTTAAAGGCTGATTTAGAGGTTATCAAAGATGAAATACTAAAAACAAGTTTAAAAGTAAAATCTATTGATGATATTAAAAAGGTAGCTTCTATATCTTCAAACAGTGATGAAGAAATCACTAATACCATAACAGCTATTTATGAAGAAGTAGGTAAATTTGATGTTACAATAGATGTTGTAGAGTCAGATTCCAACGAAACAAGCTATGAAATACTAAATGGTTATAACATTAATAATACAGGATATGTTTCCCCCGCATTTATTAATGATTTCTCAAAAGAAAGAGTATTATATTCTGAACCGTTGATTTATGTAATGGATGGTAGAATTGACTATCCAACACCAGAGCTTTCTCAAATAATAGAGTTGAGTAGTTATGAGCATAGAGCTAATAAAGGTTTTAACAACCCTATCGTTATCCTTTGTGAAGATATCGCAGAAGCTCCTTTGAGAAGTATTGTAGCTGGACTTAGTCAAAACATGCTAAAAGACTTGTGTATTATAAGAACTAACCTTACAAAACATGATAAGTCCCAAGTCTATCAAGATGCATGCGCTGTTTTAGGTAGTGTATTTTTAAAGAATGGTATGGACTTAACACCTGGACGCTGTGAAAAAATTATAATTGAAAAAAACAGTGTTACTTTCATTAATGGAGAAGGTGATACACAAGAATACTTAGCTAATCTAAAAAAAGAAGCTAAACAAACTGCTAATAGGGCAGCAGAAAAAGCAGGCTTGAAAAGTGTAGACCTTACCAACCTCTACAAGCACGATTTTTCTCCCTCAAAAGAGGCGCTCAAGGAAGACCCCGATGCTAATAGCGATAAGGTACAATCAGGCTTTAGTCGCTCCTATAAGCAGGTACACGCAGCCTATGAGCATCTCGACCCGCAGTACTTTCCGCTACAGCCTTACTATAAATATCCTAATATTTACTGCTTGGGCGAAGGGCGTCAGGATTACCCTTACATACACTACCTCGAACTGATGTACAGATTCTTGGCTACCCCTCCAGGGTCAGACCTCAGTGGCGTGGTAACCTTGATAGGGTATAACGAGAACAACAACAAAGAACTTATCAGTGCCGATGGACAAAAGTTGGCCTTAAACAAAGATGATATGTTCCGTTATCCTTTTGCTGCGAGCTTTTTTGCCGACCCTAATAGCAAACAAGCCCCTTGGAATCTTGCCTTTCTATTGGTAAACGAAAGCCCCCGTGTGCGCTTAGTAAGAGAGTATGCCGTGGCTAACAAAGCAGGGGTTGCCGATGCTCAAAAAGGATGGGTATTTCCTTACACCAATGAGTCGG
>ERZ773233.358-NODE-358-length-32038-cov-49.533971_pt1 | contig 32038 bp, 24 predicted proteins | sample MGYA00580991_ERZ773233 | MGnify/ENA primary metagenome ERZ773233 (study PRJEB29015, sample SAMEA2738178) | human oral metagenome | biome: human oral; feature: human-associated habitat; material: saliva | place: China | collected 2161 ...
GCCCGCCGCCTGCAGGACCCGCTCGCCGAGCTCGTCAAAATCGACCCGCAGTCCATCGGTGTGGGCCAGTACCAGCACGACGTGCCGCCCGCCGCCCTGCGCCGCGCCCTCAACGACACCGTCGAAGACTGCGTGAACGCCGTGGGCGTGAACCTCAACAGCGCCTCCGTGCAGCTACTCGCGCACGTGGCGGGAGTGGGCACCGCAACCGCCGAACGCATCGTTGCCTACCGCACCGAACACGGCGCCTTCGCGAACCGTCAGCAGCTGCTGAACGTGCCGCGACTGGGTGCGAAAACCTTCCGTCAGGCGGCAGGATTCATTCGCATCCGCGGCGGTGAGGAGCCGCTGGACGCCTCCGCGGTGCACCCGGAAGCCTACCCGCTCGCGCGCCGCATTATTGCCGACGCGCAGGCACGCAACGGTGCCCACTGGGTTGCCGGCGCCCTGGGCACCTCGGATGGTAGCGACCCGCTCGCCGGGCTGGACCCCGCCGACTACGTGCAGGACAGCCACGAGCAGAATAGGCACGGGCAGGACAGTCACAAACAGAAGAGCGCGGAGGAAGGCACCGCCGGCGTGTACACGGTCGAGGACATCTTCACCGAGCTGCGCCGCCCCGGCCTGGACCCGCGCGGTAGCTTCCGCACCGCCCGCTTCTCCGAGTCCGTCTCGCACTTCGAGGACGTGCGCCCCGGCATGGTGCTCGAGGGCACCGTCTCGAACGTGGCGGCATTCGGCGCGTTCGTGGATATTGGCGTGCACCAGGACGGCCTCGTGCACATCTCGCAGATGAGCCGCGGCTACGTGGCGAACCCGCACGATATTGTGCGCAGCGGCGATATTGTGCGGGTTCGCGTGGTGGAGGTTGACCCGGCGCGCCGCCGCATCTCCCTCTCCCTGCTGGTAGAGGACGAGAACTAGCGGCGAAAGATAAGCTGCGGAGCGCTCACTAAGGGTAGCTACAGAAAAGCTGGGCAATCCGAGAACGATCGTTCGCTAAAAACTCGGCCCTGAGAACGTCAGACCTGAGGGCACAATAAAGCCCCGACAAGCACTATCTGTGCTTGTCGGGGCTTTACTCTGTCTTTTACTCTGCCTAGCTTCGAGTCCCTCAACTCGGGACTCTACGCTCCAGCGTTCTATGCTCTAGCTTTCTGCGCTCCAGCTTAGAAGTCGATGTTCGCCGGGTCAGCGCCAATACGACCCTCGGGGGTGGATAGCGCATCCACAGCCGCGATGTCCTCGTCGGTCAGCTTCACGTTCACCGACGCTAGGTTCTCCTCAATGCGCGAGGGGGTCACGGACTTCGGGATAGCCACGGTACCCTTAGCCAGGTGCCACGCCAGCACAACCTGCGCGGGGGTTGCGCCGTGGCGCTCCGCAATCTCAGCCAGCACGGGGTTCTGCAGCAGATCGCTACCGTTGCCCAACGGGCTCCACGCCTGAGTCGCGATGCCGTACTCGGCGTGAACGGCGCGCAGCGCCTCCTGCGAGAAGTAGGGGTGCAGCTCAATCTGGTTGATGACCGGAACCACGCCGGTCTCCTCGATAATCTCGCGCAGCTGCTCCTCGGGGAAGTTCGAAACACCAATCGAACGGACCTTATCCTGCTTCTGCAGCTCAATCAGCGCACGCCAGGAATCCAGGTACAGGCCCTGCTGCGGCTTAGCCCAGTGAATCAGGTACAGGTCAACGTAGTCGGTGCCCAGCTTCTCCAGAGAAGCCTCGAACGCCTCGAAAGCGCTCTCGTAACCCTGATCGGAGTTCCACAGCTTGGTGGTGAGGAAGATGTCCTCGCGAGCCACGTCGGAGTTAGCGATAGCGCGGCCTACGCCTGCCTCGTTGCCGTAGATAGCGGCGGTATCGATGTGACGGTAGCCGGTCTCCAGGGCGGTGCCCACAACCTTCTCGGCGACCTCGTCCTCAACCTGCCACACGCCGTAGCCCAGCTGCGGAATGGATCGGCCGTCGTGGAACTTTACGTTGGGTACGTTGTAGCTCATGATGCTCCTTTGGAATCTATGGGGAGGCGGCGCCTCCGTAAGTATTCCTTCAAGGCTACGCCTCAGAGCTCCTGTTGAGAAGAGCCACAGCGGAATCGGGCGTGAATCTAGCCTGAGGCGTAACCACGTGACGAAAAATGACGGGCGCCAGAAATAGCGCCAGACTCGAAGGCTACCGCTCAGGCTGGAGGGCTACCGCTCAGATTGGAGAGCGGCTATCGCTCGACAGCCGGCGCAAAGAGCTCACGCACATCCTCAGCCGTCACCGCCGCGGAGGCAAACTCGCCCTCACCGACCACCGCATCGAAGAGCGCGGCCTTCGACTCCTTGAGCTGCATGACCTTCTCCTCAATCGTGCCCTCGGCGACCAGACGGTAGACGTGCACCTCCTTGTCCTGGCCGATGCGGTGAATACGGTCCACCGCCTGCTGCTCGGCGGCGGGGTTCCACCACGGATCCATGATGAACACGTGGTCCGCCTCGGTCAGGTTCAGACCGAAACCGCCAGCCTTGAGCGAAATGAGGAACACCGGCTCCTGACCGCTTGTGAACGCCTCGATGACCTCGGCGCGGTTGCGGGTCGAACCGTCCAGGTACAGGTGGCCGATGCCCTCCTCCGCTAGGCGCGCCGAAATGCTCTTGAGGTAGCCGGTGAACTGGCTGAACACCAGCACGCGGTGGCCCTTTTCGAGCAGGTCGGGTAGTTGCTGCACCAGGTAGTCGCGCTTGACCGACGACACCCCGGCATAGGCTTCCGGGTCAATCAGCGCGGCATCAAGCGCTAGACGGCGCAGCAGGGTCAGCGACTGGAAGATCGTGAACCGGTTCTTGTCCATATCCTCCAGCAGACCCAGCACCTTCTGGCGTTCACGCTGCAGGTGCGTGTCATAGATGCGGCGGTGACCGGCAGCCAGCGGCAGGTTCACGCGCGTATCGTTCTTCGCCGGAAGCTCCGCCGCCACCAGCTCCTTGGTGCGGCGCAGCATGAGCGGGCGGATGCGCCGGCGCAGACGAGCCGCCGTCGCCGCGGCGTGCGCCGGGTCCTCACCAGACTCCGCCGGGCGAGCGTACAGGTCACGGAACGCGCGGGCGGAGGGGAACAGACCATCCGCCACAATCGCCAGCAGCGCCCACAGCTCCATGAGGTTGTTCTCAATGGGCGTGCCGGTCATCGCAATCTTGGTGCGGGCGGGCATCGCGCGGGCGATGGACCAGGCGCGGGTGCCGGTGTTTTTGACGAATTGCGCCTCGTCCAGCAAGAGCGCACCCCAGCCTTCGGGGGCAGAGAGTTCGCCCGTGGATTCGTCAACGGTGCAGCCCAGCGTGCGGGCGTAGCCGGTGTACGCGTCCTCGTCCATGCGCAGCAGCGTGTAGCTGGTCAGCACCAGGTGAGCCCCCGCGATACGCTCAGCCAGAGGGGTTTTACCGGCGGTAGTTTCGGTGATGGTCACGACCTTCGCCTCCGGCAGGAAACGTGCCGCCTCCGCCGCCCAGTTGGTGATGACGGAGGTCGGCGCAACCACGAGGAAAGGCGCAAACGGTTCGACGCTCTCACCGCGCTCGGCAGCATGTTCGGAGGCAGCACGCTCGGAGGCGGCACGATGCTCCTCGATCGCGTGGGCGAGCAGGGCGAGAGCCTGCACGGTCTTACCCAGACCCATATCGTCGGCGAGAATACCGCCCAGACGCTGCTCGTACAGGAACGACAGCCACTGGAAACCCTCCACCTGGTAGGGGCGCAGGGTCGCCTGCAGGCCGGTGGGCACCGGGCGTTGAGCGATAACCCGACGGGACGCCTTCTGGGGTGCGGGAAAACCCTGAGCGCTCTTGTCAGGTGCTTTTTCGGTGCTTTCCTCGGCGCTTTCTTTGGTGCTCTTGTCGGCATCCTCCAGGCCCTCAACCAGCTCCAGCAGCGAACGCACCTGAGCGTCCCACCGCGCGGTCGTATGCACGCTCGCTGCCAGCGACTCCAGCTCAGAGAATAGCCCCGCCTGGTGACGGTTAATGCGCAGCTCGCCGCCCGCATCGTCGAGTTCGCGAGCCTCCGCGATGAGGGTGCGCAGGGTCTTAAACTCGGGGCGTCGCAGCGAGAAGTAGGTGCCGTTACCGAGCAGAATACGGTCCGCCCCGCGATCTAGCGCCTCAAAAATCTGTGCGAACGGCACGGTCCAATTATTGACCTTCACCGCAATACCCAGACCGAACCAGTCACGAGAATTGCCCTCTCTCACGGTGATCTCAATGAGTGCGTCGGTCGCCTCCACGAACTGCGGCGGAGTGCCGTTAAAACGCACCTGAACAGCGGAAACACGGCGAAGCTTCGGCAGAATCGCGCTGAGCAGCTCGCGGGTCTCCCAGCCTTCGATGCGGCGCTCCTCCAGCCCGGAAAGCGTCGGGTGGGCGGCAAGAATAGCGCGCACCGAACGCAGTACGCGCGCCTCAAAACGCTCATCGCGAACCTCGCCGCCCTCTTCACCGGGGTAGCCGAAAACCGGCAGGGAGTACACATCGGAGCCGGTCGCAGGATTCTGCGCGCTCGCCTCCTCAGCGCTCGCCTCATCAGTGCTGTCCTCCGCGAAGGGGTTCAGCGGGTACTCCCAATGCCAGCTCAGCTGCGCGTCGTGGCGTACCTGCTCGTCAAAGCTGATGTCAAGCACCAGATGCGGCGGCTTCACGCGCGGTAGCGCCAGCGCCGGGTCGGGGGTCAGCGAAGGAATGGAACGGCTGAGCGCGGGCAGGTATTCCTTCTGGAACGTGGCGCGTTCCGCGGCGGGAATATGCACGGTTCCGGCGCTAATGAGCGATTCGGAGGCGGCATCGAGCGGCTCAACCAGGGGGATGAGCGCCAGCTCCACGCCCTCGGGCAGCTCGGGTACGGCGGGGGAGTAGCGCACCCGTTCACCCTGCACGTGGTTATTCTGTGCAGGGTTGATGGTCGGGGCAGAGGGCTCAGCAGGTACCTCCCGCGCGTCCTTTGGGGCAGTCTTTTGCACGAAAGATTCGCGGCCCACTTCATCCAGCGCGCCGGGGCGCGCGGTCTTCCAGTGCACCGCCTTTGCCGCCTGCTCGTACTCCTGCTGAGCGAGCCCGCCCAGGGCAAAGAAGCCGGTGCGCGGGGTGCCGATGGGGTGGCAGTGCGCGGCGGGCAGCCAGAGCTGGCGCAGTAATTCGCCTTCGCGTCCTTCCCAGCTGAGCGCTGCTTGAAGCTGCAGACCGGCGCCTTCTCCGGGTGTATCTTCTGCGGCGGCGGCGTGCAGGCGCACCTGTGCGGGGCTCAGCACGGCGTAGTTCACCTCGCGGCCGTTGATGAGCAGGGGCAGGCCAATATCCTCCGCGCGGGCGAGTACGTCCCAGAGCAGAGTGGAGGCAGAAGCGCTAATCGAAATCCAGTCGCGGTGCGAGGAATACATGTTCTGCCAGGGGCGGGCAATCGAGTAGAGCTCGGCGAAGAATCGTTCGTGTTCGGGGTAGATTTCGTGCCGCCCGACGGGTCCGCCCACGCTGGAGGCGAAGGTTTCCCAGCTGAGCCCGCCCTTAATCCAGCGCCCGGTTTTGGACGCCATGAGCGGGCGGGCGAGCAGGTTAATGCTGGGGGTTGCCCCGGGCATATTGCGGCCGCGCGCGTAGGAGCCGGAGACGCTCAGCGAGAAATCCAGGGCGCCGCTCACGCGCATCGAATCAATGCCCGCAAGGTCCTGACGTGCGGAAAGAACGGAGGAGAGGTCGCGCCGCCAGGCAGAAATTTTGGAGGTCGCACCATCGAGCGCTGTGGGGTCGAGCGCTGTGGGGTCGAGCACGGTGGGGGAAGAGCCTAGCTCGTTGAGCGCAAAGCTTCCCTGGGGGTTTTCGGGCTCGGCAGCCTCCGCATTGGGCGCGGGTAGGTTCGCCGCGGTGGTGAGTGCACCGGAGGCGCGCAGCGCCGCGAGCGGGTCGGCGGCCTTCTTTGCCTCGGCAACATCCGCGCTCTTTGAACCTGCGGATCCCTGTGCCTCTGCCGCACCCTTCGTTGTGGCAGAGGGGGCAGAGGCGGCAGAGGGTACGCCGACAGGTCCGGGGTGTTCGCTGAGTGCCTTTCTCGCTACGGAGGCGCGGTCGAGCGCAGTGAGCATGAGCGCTACGGCGTGCTTGCAATCGGTGAGCACGGGGCAGGTGCAGCGGGCGGTGAAGGTTGCGGAGCCGCTGACGGCGGGGAAGAAGCGAATGGTCACTTCGTAGGGGATGATGGTGCTTCCGTTGACGAGTCCGGTGAGGGTGCTGTTGTCTTCGTCGTAGCTGTAGCGGATGACTTCGCGGTTGCGCTGGTAGGCGACACCGCGCTGGTAGGTGCGGTGCCCGACCTGGCGAATGATCTGCGGTACGGTGACGGGAATTTCGGGGAAGGGGTTGTTGGCGCTCACCAGCTCATTATCGCGTATCGTGCGGGTTTGCGCCTTGTCGCCGGTCATGTGCTGGAGGCTGCCGGGCTGACTGCTGAGCTGGTTGCTGGGGCGACTATTGGGCGGTGGTTTGGGGCGTATTTCGTATTTTTGTTGGGGGAGTTTTTAGTGCATAAAAACACCGGTATTCACATAAGATATTCCGTGCAGTATCAAAAATTCTCGCCATTTAAAACGTTTCCACAAGCCAAAACACCAATAATCTAAATCTCTTTCAGAAAACACTTTACTTAACTTGAGAAAATGCTGTAAGCTAAACCCAGCTTCAAGAGTTTCGACTGATAAGCTCCGACTATGGTCGAACGCCAACCCCATGTTCACGGGTGGCTCGGATGACGAAGCGGTTTGTATTCACCACCGGAATAACCGGTGGTAATTGGTACAGACAAGAGCAACGCGAAAGGATCGCGCCACTCACGGCGCAGGTTGTCACATGTACAACGGCTCTGCAACCGAAGCAGCAATCTCTCTGAACCCCTCCCGCTCCTACCAGGAAAGCCTGCGTGCCGCAGCTGTCCCCGCGCGAGGTGGATACACCGCAGTCAGCATTGACGATTACTCCCGCATTTCTTCTAAGCGCGACGAGTTCCTGAACTTCCTTCTTCTGCCCAACCCTGAGGGCATCCCCGCTATTGAGTACGCCGGTCTGCGCGTAGCGTAGCATTAGGGGTATGAATTTCTCCGGTATGCTCCTGGACTCCGACGTTCTTGCGGAGATCCGTAAGGCGGATCCAGACCCCGCCGTGGTCGCTTTTCTGCGCCGCCGCTCGTTCCGACACATGTACATTTCTGTGCTGAGTATTGGTGAGCTGAAGGGCCTGTACCCCTACCCGGAAACTGATCGCTGGATTACCGAACTTCTTGAGCGCTTTGGCGACCACGTTATTAATGTGGATGCGCGCGTGAGCCTCGAGTGGGCTGGCCGTCAGGCGCCGCGCGGCGTGCATTCCGTGGGTCGTGATGATGCCGGTCCGCTACCTACCGCCGCCTTGGAGGGTCTGATGGCGGCGAGTGCGAGTGCCTATGATTTGGAGCTGATTTCTTCTAAGGCGCAGGTGTACCGCGCCTGGGGTGTTCAGGCTTCCAACCCGTGGACTGAGGATTAAAACTTTGCCGGATGCGCCTCCACGCGTGCGTCCCTGTATGAATCCCTCTGTGAATAGTTGTGAGAACCCGCTTTCGAGTGTTAATCGGAGGCGGGTTTCGTCGTTAATTCGTGGCATGATTGAAGGACGATGAAAAGCACCTCACCTATCTCTCGTTATTCCATGCCCATGCCTCTGTGGCTTCAGGGTGTTGTTGAGCTAATTGTTACTGCCCTGTTCTCTGCTATTGCAGTGTTTGCGGCGATGTCTGCCGTGTGGGCGACCAAGGGTTTTGGCGACATGGAGTTCTCCTCCGTGGCCGCCATGTCGGCGCACCTGTGGCTTCTGATTCACGGTGTTCCCCTGGATCTTGCGGCTGCTTTTGGTGCTTCTGCCGGCACGATGACGCTGGTGCCGCTGGGTTTGAGTATTCTGCCGCTGCTGCTCTGTTATCGTTCGGGTCGTCGCCTGGCGCGCGCCTCGTATGAGGGTGAGTTTTTGATTCCGGTGCTGTCCGGTTCGGTGACCTATGCGCTGATTAGTTCGGCGATGTACGGTTGGGCGAGCCCGCATCCGCAGCCTCTTCAGGCGTTGAATGCTGCCCTGGTGCCTTTGGGTATTGTGGTGGCTGGTCTGATGTGGGGTGGCTACCGTGAGGCGCGTTCGCTCTCGCGCATGGTGGGTGTTGATACTGCGGAGCAGATTTCGCAGATGAGTCAGTATTCGCGTTGGGCGGGTTCGTACGCCTGGGCTGTGGTGCGTGCTGCGGTGGTTGCTTTTGTGGCGCTGATTGGTCTGGGTGCGGTGCTTTTGGGTATCGGTATTTTGGCGGGCTGGTCGCAGATTGTTGCCACCTACCAGGAACTGCACGCCGGCGCTGTGGGTGATACTGCGGTGACTCTGTTGCAGCTGGGTTTCTTGCCGAACCTGGTGATTTATGCGATTGCGTGGTCGACCGGTGCCGGTTTCTCCTTTGGTGCGGGTACCTCTGTTGGTTTGACCAGTAGCGATGTTGGTACTTTGCCGATGCTTCCGATTCTGGGTGCTGTGCCCGAGTCGATGGGCACGGCCGGTCTGTTGGGTCTGCTGGTGCCGCTGGGTGCCGGTGCGATTGCTGGCTGGTGGTTCTTGCGTGAGGGTGAGGACCACCTGGATGAGTGGGTTGCTTTGAAGGTTCCGTTCCGCCCGCTGTCTGCGCTGATTTCTGCCGTGGTGCTGGGCGTGATGACCGGTATTCTGACGTCGTTTGGTGCCCTGTGGCTGGGCTGGATTTCGTATGGCTCTCTGGGTATTGGTCGTTTTACGGAGGTTGGTGCTGAGCCGCTGACTTTTGCGGCGCATACCGCGTTGACGGTTGGTGCCGGCGTGACGTTCGGTATGTTGCTGAGTCGCGCCCTGGTGCCGGATAGCAGCCGTGAGTTGCCTCGTTTTGCGGATGAGCGCCCGAACCTGGGTGAGCGTCTGATGAGTTTTACTGCCTCGACCCGTGAGCGTTTTGCCCAGAGCCGCGAGCGTTTTGCACAGCGTCGTGAGCAGCGTGCGCAGGAGCGTGCCCAGGAACGGGCAGAGCGTGCGGAGCGTGAGGCTGAGGAAGCCGCAGCACGTGAAGCTGAGGAAGCCGCAGCACGTGAAGCTGAGGAAGCTGCAGAGCGTGAGGCCGCTGAGCGTGAAGCTGAGGAAGCGGCACGCGCGCAGGATTCCGAGAACGTTGTTGAGGCCGAGCAGTCCGTGGCGTCTGAGCAGTCTGTTGTGTCTGAGGTGGCGACCGGTCATGTCCCGGTGCATCCGCAGGAGCCTGTGGTTGCCGTCCCGGTGGAGGTGACCGAGCAGCTGGCGCAGCGTGCGGCGGCGGACGCTTTCGCTGAGATTGTTGCAGAGCGCGAAGTGTCGGTTGAAGAGCCTGCAGTAGCGGAACCCGCTGTGGACGCTGCTCAGGATCCGGCTTCCGAAGAGGCTGTTGCTGAAGAGAGCCCTGTTGAAGAGAGCTCTGCTGAGGAGTACGAGCCGATTGAGGCCGTTCAGCAGGTCGATTACCTGCACTCCACCTCCGTGCAGGTTGAGGATGTTGCCGAGCCTGCCTCCAGCGAGCACGCTACGTACGAACACGATGCGTATGAGCCCGCCGCGTACGCTCATGACCCCTCCGATGAGGAGACCCGCGAGCTGATTCAGGAGCCCGTCTACGAGGCTGCTGAACCTGTGGAGCGTGAGCGCGCTATCGATGAGTCCGCAGAACAGGCACCGCGCTCGAAGGGCCGCGCGAGCCGCATCATGGCGTACTTCGGTTTTGGCCTTGAACAGCCTGCCGCAGTGCAGGGTGACTCAGGGCAGGGTGACGCAGTGCAGGATGGCTCAGCCGATGCCGCCCGCACTGAATCTGCCGCGCAGGATTCCGCGCAGAGCCGTGCCAGCGACCGTACCAGCGACCGCGCGCATGAGCGTGAGCAGAAGCGCGAAGCGAAGCGAGCGGCTAAGGCGGCACGCAAGAAGCAGAAGAAGGATTCAGAGCGCGACTTTGTAGATCGCGAGCTGGACGTCCTCTCCGCTGATCAGGCGATGAAGCGTATCTTTGAGGTTCGTAGCCAGACCGGTGTGCTTCCGCTGGTGACCGATGAGGCCTCTACCGTGGAGCTGCCCCCGCTGGATGTCAGCTCCTCGAAGTCCCATGGTTCTAGTGCGCAGGGTTCTACCGCGCGCACGAAAAACTAGCGCACTACATTCTTAGCGAGCGGAAGAAGAGCTAGAGCTGGACGCGCCGGTGAGCTTGTCCATCGTGCCCTGGAACTTCTGGTCGCAGGTGTACATGTCGGTCTGAGTCAGCGCGGCGGCACGGCACTCACGGTACTCCTGCGCGCCGGGCATGAGGGCGAGACCGATGCCGCCGAGCAGGGTCATCGCGCCGTAGATAATGCTGACGCCCGCAGCAATGTAGAAGAACCAGGGGCCGCGGTAGACTGCGGTGCGCACGATCGCAATAATGCTCAGGGTGGTGCCGGCGAGCGCGAAGAGGAAGAGCGCCAAGAAAAGCGGCATCGTGGAGAGCACGAAGGAAGACGCCGCAAAAATGACCAGCGCGGCGACAATCAGCATGAGCGAGGTGCGAATATTCGCTTTCTGCTGTTCGATGGGGTCGATGGTCTTGCGCGGCTTCTTGCCCTGAGGTCCCCGAGGTTGCGGCATCATGTTCTGCGGTGCCTGCTGCGGCGCTCGGGGCGGAACCTGCTGGTTCTGCGGTGTGCCGTTGTTCGGGGTGGGCTGCTGCGGCATGTTGTTCGGGTTGTTCTGCGGGGGAGTAGACATACCTATAAGGGTACCGTCCCGTGCGCCCGCGACCTATTGAGTATGCAGCCTATTGAGCTCGCGAACTGTTGAGTTTGCGCCCGGCGAACCCCGGCTAACCCTGGCGAGGATTTCTCCCGCCGGGGTTTCTGTGCGCTCGCCTTCGGGCTTTAGGGGTGTTGTGAACCTCCTACCCCTTTGGATAAGGGTGTGAGACGGGTTATACTAGTCGGGTGCGAATTGTGGTTATGGTATCCGGCTCCGGAACGAATCTTCAGTCCATCCTCGACGCTGTAGCAGCGGGCGAGCTTCCCCTCGACATTGCGGCAGTGGGCGCCGACAAGCCCTGTCTGGGTATTGAACGTGCCCAGGCGGCTGGTGTACCCACCTTCCTGGTGCAGCCCGGCGACTACGCCGACCGCCCCTCCTGGAACCGCGCGCTGGAAGAAAAGATCGCTTCCTACGACCCCGATTACATTGTGTTCGCCGGCTTCATGCGCATTGTTGACGCGCAGCTGGTCGAGCGTTTCAGCAACCGCATTATTAACACCCACCCCGCCCTGCTACCCTCTTTCCCGGGCGCGCACGGCGTGCGTGACGCCCTGGCGCACGGTGTGAAGATTACCGGCCTGACCGTCCACTTTGTGGATGCGGGCGTTGACACCGGCCCCATCCTCGCCCAGGCGGCAGTGCCCATTCTGGATGACGACACCGAAGAAACCCTGCACGAGCGCATTAAGGTGCAGGAGCGCCGTCTGCTCGTGCAGACCATCGCATCCCTTGCTGAATCCCACGGCGCTGAATCCCACGGCGCTGCATCTGGCAGCTAGTTCCGCCCACTAGATTCTCGCGGCGGAATGAGCCGAGCTCAAACCCCGCCGCCCACACACGTTCCGTTGTGGCACCCGAGTACCCCTGAGGGGAAGGTGCACAGCGGCGGGGAATACCCCCACACATGCCCTGTCTATCCTGGCAGGCTACGTCCATCCACCAGCTGTGCCGCCGATAACCGGCGTGCACGTCTAAAGCATCGGAGTATTTGTGTCTCTCATTGAGCTCGATCGCGTGCCCCTGCGCCGCGCCCTCATTTCCGTCTACGACAAGACCGGTCTGGAGGAGTTTGCCCGCGGCCTGCACGAGGCTGGCGTCGCGCTGGTCTCCACCGGCTCTACCGCATCCACCATCGCGGCAGCAGGCGTACCCGTCACCGAGGTGACCGAAGTGACCGGTTTCCCCGAGTGTCTCGAAGGCCGCGTGAAGACCCTGCACCCGCGCATCCACGCCGGTATTCTGGCTGACCGCCGCAAGCAGGAGCACATCGACACCCTCAACGAGCTGGACGTTGAGGCGTTCGACCTGGTGGTTGTGAACCTGTACCCCTTCGTTGAGACCGTTGCTTCCGGTGCCGGTCAGGACGCCATCATCGAGAAGATCGACATTGGTGGCCCCTCCATGGTCCGTGCCGCCGCGAAGAACCACGACGCCGTCGCTATTGTTGTGGACCCCGCCGACTACGCGCGCACCGTTGAGGCCGCTAAGAACGGTGGCTTCTCCCTGGATGAGCGCCGCCGCCTTGCCGCTGGCGCGTTCGCCCACACCGCCGCGTACGATACCGCTGTGGCTACCTGGACTGCAGCCCAGTTCCTGCAGGATGAGGACGCTAACTTCTGGCCCCCGTACGCTGGCCTGAGCTTTGAGCGCAGCGAGACCCTGCGTTACGGCGAGAACCCGCACCAGCGTGCCGCCCTGTACTCTGACCCCGCCGCTGCCCCCGGCATTGCTCAGGCGGAGCAGCTGCACGGTAAGGCGATGAGCTACAACAACTATGTTGATGCTGACGCCGCCCTGCGTGCCGCTTACGACTTCGATGAGCCGGCTGTTGCCGTTATCAAGCACAACAACCCCTGCGGTATTGCTGTGGCAACCCCCGGCGCGGCTGACCCGATTGCGGATGCTCACGCGAAGGCGCACGCTTGCGACCCGCTGTCCGCATACGGTGGTGTGATTGCCGCTAACCGTCCGGTGACCGCCGCTATGGCTCAGACCGTCAAGGGCATCTTCACCGAGGTGATTGTGGCTCCCGGCTTCGAGCCCGAGGCGTTGGAGATCCTGCGTGAGAAGAAGAACCTGCGCCTGCTGGTTCTGCCCGAGAACTTTGCCCGCGAGGCTATCGAGTACCGCCCCATTTCCGGTGGCGCACTCTTCCAGGAGGCTGACCGCCTGCAGGCTGAGGGCGACGACCCGAAGAACTGGACCCTGGTTGCCGGTGAGGCAGCTGACGAGGCAACCCTGCGTGACCTCGAGTTCGCGTGGCGTGCACTGCGTTCGCCCAAGTCCAACGCTATTCTGCTTGCCGACAACGGTGCCGCTGTGGGCATCGGCATGGGCCAGGTGAACCGCGTGGATTCCTGCAAGCTCTCGGTTGAGCGTGCGAACACTCTCGGTGGCGAGGGTAACGAGCGTGCCCGCGGTGCGGTTGCCGCATCCGATGCGTTCTTCCCCTTCGCTGACGGCCTGCAGGTGCTTCTGGACGCCGGTGTGCGTGCCGTCGTGCACCCGGGCGGTTCGATTCGTGACGAGGAAGTTATCGAGGCGGCTAAGGCTGCTGGCGTGACCATGTACCTGACCGGTACCCGCCACTTCTTCCACTAAAAATGTGTAGCGGGCTCAGCTACTGCTGAGCTACCCGCTGGGAGCGGGGCATTCTTGGGCGAACCTTCTGGCGAGCCTAGGATGCCCCGCTTTTTCGTGCTCTCCACCTGAAACATTCGTGCTGGGACATCTGAGTTGGGGCATCCGTATTGTGGGCAGTCGTATTTATAGAATTTTTGCTCTATTTTGCGCCGGATTTGCGCACGAGGGCGCGTCAACGGCGACCGGGATGCGCACGGATTGGCTAAAAGTTCGCTAGGATTAGGATGTGCCTAAAGTCAGCGAAGAATACAAAAAGAACAGGCGTTCTCAGATTGTAGAGACCGCCCGCGAATGCTTCATCAAGCACGGTTATCAGAAGGCTTCGATGAGCGACATTATTGCGGCCACCGGCCTGTCTGCTGGAGCAATCTATAACCACTTCTCTTCCAAGGATGAGATTATTCTGGCGGCAGCCCGCATGGACATGGCGCCTTTCGACCGCATCCGCGCCGAACAGCCCTGGGACTACGTGTTCGGGTGCCTGAAGGTGCTGGACACCCCCAAGATTCGCCGTCACCTGCTCGTCACCTGGGGCGAGGCTGTGGCAATGCCGCAGCTGGCGACCGTGGTGTCTGAACAGCTGAGCTACCTGCGCGATCAGTCCCTGGAGCGCTACCGCGCCTGGGGTGCCGCTGAGCTGGACTTCACCGAAGAGGAGCTTGAAGAGTGGCTGACCGTTATTGGTGCCGCGGTGCTGTCGGTGCTGACCGGTTACGTGGTGCAGACCCAGCTGGTGGCTGGCGGTAAGAAGGAGAGCGCTCGCGAGGCGTACCTGGAGTATGCTTCCGCTATCCTGCGTCAGGCGTAGGGTTTGTAGACCCGCGTAGCTACCGCCGATAAGCCTGAAGGGCGGTTTATATGCCCTGCTGTGGCGGTGTAAAACTTCATCGTGATGCTTTGTAAAGCCCGTTTTCCTTCTCGAAGGAAAGCGGGCTTTACTTTACTTGCGGAACAAAAATTTTGAGAAAGAAGCCCCGTAGGAAAGGACGCAGATGGCATCATCGCCCATCGTTTATTGCAGGTACCTGCGCTCGCGGCTTCGACTAGTAACTATACCGACGGCATCTAGTGACGTGAGTCTTTTAGAATGGGGTGGAGATAGCTATTGAACAAGGAGGTGCAGCGCATCTATGGCAGATGAGCAAACTACAGAGGAAGAGTTCAACGTCCCCGATACGGAACCAATCTCCAACCCTGGAGGGACTCTTAGTGTGAAGCTACATGCTGTAAGGCTTGAAGCTAAGGATGTTATTTCCCATTACTCCCCTGAAGATTGGGAGGAGTTGATTGAGCGGTGGGTTTATAAGAAGTACTCACCAAATTCGGAGTCCGAATCGGTAGGAGTAGGCGGGTACAGAATTGAGAGACTCACCGGTTCAGGAGACCAAGGCGTTGATATTGGTGTCTTTAAAAATACTGAAAATGGTAAGGGCAATTTTAACGGTGAATGGTACTGCTACCAGGCCAAGCTGTATAAAAAGAAGCTCACTTACTCGGATGTACTTCCTGAGATTTTTAAGGTGATCCGTCATGTAGATGCTGGTCATTACGTTGCTCCTAAAGAGTATTACTTTGTGGCGTCGAGTGGATTCACTCCAGGGGTAAAGAATCTCCTGGGTAACTCTGATCGGCTTAAGAAAAGAATCTTGGACGATATTGATAAGCCTGCCCGTTACGCGAAAGATTATCGTAAGGCATATCTAGAAGAGCTTAAAGATACTGTCCGCTCCATGGATTTCTCGATTTTCAAAACGATGAGTCGAAAGTATCTAATCAGCGAGGACGAAACTACTACTTTCTATATCGCACGGGAGCAGTCTGAGCTCCCTGAGCGGACAGAATATGATACGAAATATAAGCCAGACCGAAGAAAAATAGCTGATGCTGAAGAGGTCTACATCAAGAAGCTCTTAGATATCTACTATGAAGATAACCCTCCAACCCCTTCACCGTTCTGCCTCGGTGATGTCCCCTCTGAAAAACAGGGACACTTTGGGCGGCAAAGAGAGTACTTCTACTCTGCTGAGGCACTTCGCAAGTTTGCCGAGGATTCGGTACCGTCTGGTACATATGATGCCCTCAAACAAGACATCCTTGTAGATGTTACGGAGACGGCGGAAGACAACCATACTAAGGGTATGAAGCGACTTCGAGCAGTGCAGGATAAGGCTAGTAATACTCCTCTTGACCAGCATGGCGTTATCTATTCCAGGATACGTGCTGCTGATCGTCTTGGTATATGTCACCAGCTGGCTAACGAAGACAAACTGACGTGGGTGGAGAAGAGACATGAGTAATACGCTAAATACCCCTCCTGAGGTTGGGGTACGTGTCCTGTGCATCTTGGTTGAAGCAGCCCCCGCCAGTATCGACCTGCACCACCTGGTGTTCTTGGACTATGCCCTGTTACATAGCGCCGATTTTGGTGGGCCGGAAAGTTTGAACCCTGCGTATGCGTTGCGGGTGGGTGAATTCGGCATGAAACGACAATGGGTCAGGGAAGGCCTGTTGCTGATGATTCAGTCTGGTTTCGTGCAGATGTCTGCTGGAGATCACGGGTTCGAGTTCTGCGCCAGCGAGCGCGCTGAAGACTTTCTTGATGGCTTCGAAAGTGCCTATGTGGGCGCTTTGCGTGAGCGTGCGCGGTGGGTTGTTGAGTACCTGTGGGATAGTGATGATGCGCCGCTGGTTGAGTGGATGAGGGATGTCTATGAGCAGTGGGCTCATGGGCATGACGTTGATGAGATGGGAGTTGAGTTCTGATGAAGCGTTTGATGCTTCGAAATCTGACATTTATCGGTGAAGGCAGAAAGCCTTCTTACATTAGGTTTGGGCCTGGTGCGACCATTATCTTCGATTCTTCAGATACGGGTTCGTCAATCTATGATGCGATTGGCTTCGCCCTTGGGGGGAGAAAGCCTGAGAGCGTTCAGAAGTGGGAAGGGTACAGCCATGTCTTGCTTGCTCTGGAGCTGTCGCCGGATGAATATATTACTCTGGCGCGTTCGATAGATAACGGCGATTCCTTTGTCTTTGATGTTGATGTTCTTGACACCATTTCTAAGGATTTCTCACCCGGTTTTGAGCAATTGGTTGAGCGGTATCGTGCTGAGGAAGAGACTGATATCCCTAGTTTCCTGCTGGGGCGACTTGGGCTTAATGATAAGTATATACAGAAGAAGCTACTTAATAGGTTCGATCCCATCAATCTAATACTTAATGGTAGATTTGCAGATGATCATCTATGTAATAAGCTTGAAGCTATTAATCTAATACGCAATAGCAAGTATTTACAGAATGAGCTACATAATGGGCTTGGTCTTAGTAAACTCAAGTTCGATGATTTAGCCCGTCTGTGCCTCAAGGATGTCACAGATATGCAGGCATTAGTCCCTGCTGAATTCAGTCAAGATGGATTCAACCGACGTCGTGGTTCCGATGTTAGGGATTCCTCGGTGCTCAGGTTCGTTCTCACAGGTGATGATGACTCCACCATGCTTGAGCTTCTTTCCTCTGAACAGCAGGAATTAACTCACCGTTTTCAGCAAGCCCGCCGCGCCCAGCAGGAAATCATCGATGACATGATTGCAGAAATTGAGTATCGTCTCGACAGAGTCCCTGACCCAGAAACTCTCAAAAAGCGCCTTGCCAAGGTGGACGAAAAAATTGGTGCTTACCAGAGAAATATCTTTCTACTACTGAATGAACATAAGGAACTTTTTGCAGAGTACAAGAAGCTTCAAAACCAGAATGATGCCCTGAGTCAAGAACAGACCGAGACAATTACGTTGCGCCACCGATTTAAACTTCTAGAGGATCAATACGTGAGTGATTTGTCACGCCTCGCCATGGTCGCAGAGGCTCACAATATGCTTACCTATCTTCAGGGCGGCAACTGTCACTCATGTGGTTCCACCCTAGAAGGTCAGCGCCATAATTCAGAGTGCGTTGAATCGGAACGTGTTGTGCGCGACGCAGCCAACGCTGAAGCGCAGAAAACCAAGCAGCTATTGGCGGGTCTTCATTCAACGACCGATGATATGGAGAACCGGCTTGACACCATCCAAGACTCAATCAACACGCTAGAGCGCAAGACCAAGTCTGTTCGAAAGGAAATTCGGGAACTCTACAGGAAGATAACCCCTTCAGAGACGCGCCTCATCGGTCTCTTCAAACAGCATCAAGAAATTCAGGATAAGCTCAGCCTTTATGAGCGGCTGGACGCTTATGAGAATATAATGCGAGACATCACTGGTGAGCCCCAGCGAGAAGATTTGTCACAGCCTAAAAGGTTGAACTACCTCGTTGGAAAAGACCTCTCAGAACTGATTAAGCAACAGCTCAATCTATGGGGATACCATGCCAACGAGCGTATCCGATATGACAGATACAAATACGACCTCTTCATCGGCGAAAAACCACTCCGGGCACATAGCGAGAGGGAAAGGGTAGTTCTTCATGCTGCTTTTGCGATTGCCCTAGCTCAATACTGTCACAGGAATCAGACCCCGCACCTTGGATTCGTCGTTCTTGATCTGCCGAACATTCCCGAATCTGGGGAAGAATCACAGAAAAAATGCGAAGCCCCGACCTTTGCATATTGCGACCAGGTTTTCTTCCCAAATCTTGACTACTACGATACCGGTCAGCTGATCTTAATCATGAAAGAGGAGACTACTTTTCCGGATGGAGTATGGAGGCCCGATATGACAAAGTACATCAACCTAGATAAGAAGGGTTTCCCGCACCCCGACTGGCCGCCCAACAGCCCGGGCTGGGACAATAACAATAAAGTAGGCGAATAAATACGCCCCTACGTGGGCGCTGAAGGCTGGAGGAACCGGTAGACATCTAGACGACACACCATCTAGATGTTGCCAGACCTAACGGCCTTATGCTCACCAGTTGTAAAGCCCGTTTTCCTTCTCGAAGGAAAGCGGGCTTTACGGTATTATGAGGTGTAGCTCATATTTTTTCATTCAGGGTTTTCAGCTGGAGGCGCGCGCCGCCTCCTAAAGACCGCCCGGCGTACGCCGCGGCAGCCCCGATGATGAGCGACCGAAGATAATGCAAAAACACTCCCAGGAGCGTAATGTCCGAGCAGAAGATCCTCGAGATGCCCCTCGCCGACCTCGACCCCGAGGTTGCAGAAGCCATTGAGCTGGAGCGCAAGCGCCAGCAGAACACCCTCGAGATGATTGCATCCGAGAACTTCGTCCCCCGTGCCGTCCTCGAAAGCCAGGGCTCGGTACTGACCAACAAGTACGCTGAGGGTTACCCCGGCCGCCGCTACTACGGCGGCTGCGAATTCGTTGACATCGTTGAGTCCCTCGCTATTTCCCGTGTGAAGGAACTCTTCGGCGCTGAGCACGCCAACGTTCAGCCCCACTCCGGTGCGCAGGCGAACAACGCCGTCATGCACGCGCTGCTGAACCCCGGCGACACCATCATGGGTCTGTCCCTGGCACACGGTGGCCACCTGACCCACGGCATGAAGCTGAACGTCTCCGGCAAGCTGTACAACGTTGTGGCGTACAGCGTGGACGAGTCCGGTCGCGTTGACATGGAGCAGGTGCGTGAACTGGCTCTTGCCGAGCGCCCCAAGCTGATTATTGCCGGCTGGTCCGCGTACCCCCGTCAGCTGGACTTCGCTGCGTTCCGTGCGATTGCTGACGAAATTGGCGCATACCTGTGGGTGGACATGGCTCACTTCGCGGGCCTGGTGGCTGCGGGTCTGCACCCGAACCCCGTCCCGCACGCGCACGTGGTCTCCTCGACCGTGCACAAGACCCTGGGCGGTCCCCGCTCCGGCTTCATCCTCTGCACCGAGGAGCTGAAGAAGAAGATTGACTCCGCAGTGTTCCCCGGTCAGCAGGGCGGCCCGCTCATGCACGTGATCGCTGCGAAGGCTACCGCGTTCAAGGTTGCCGCATCTGAGGCGTTCAAGGACCGTCAGAAGCGCACCGTTGAGGGTGCACAGATCCTGGCGAACCGCCTGCTGCAGCAGGACGTGAAGGACGCCGGCGTTGCGATTGCCTCCGGCGGTACCGACGTTCACCTGGTGCTCGTTGACCTGCGCGACCACGCCCTCAACGGTAAGGAAGCAGAGGACCTGCTGCACGATGCCGGTATTACCGTCAACCGTAACGCTGTGCCGAACGATCCGCGCCCGCCGATGGTGACCTCCGGTCTGCGTATCGGTACCCCCGCGCTGGCGACCCGCGGCTTCGACGCTGAGGGCTTCACCGAGGTGGCCGACATTATCGCTTCCGTACTGCTGCCGAACCCGGACATCGCTGCGCTGCGTGCCCGCGTTGAGGCGCTGTGCGCCAAGTACCCCCTCTACCAGGGTAGCGAGAACTGGTAGACCCATGAATGACCCCGTTCGCTCAGCATCCCCCGCGGGTGCTGAGCGGGCGGGGTTATTTCGCCCTGATACTTTTACCGCCCCTGCCCGCTACACCCGTTACGGGACGTAGCGGGGGAGTGGTACCTGCTGGGCACACACCCTAGAACTCAACACACAGACCGTCCGTTTCGGCGAACCCGCCGCAACCTATGGAAGGAAAAACAATGCCCCAGATTCTAGACGGTAACGCAACCGCCGCAGCCATCAAGGAAGAGCTGAAGGAGCGCGTCGAGGCGCTCAAGGCTAAGGGTATTACCCCCGGCCTGGGTACCGTCCTGGTCGGTGACGACCCCGCATCCCGCTCGTACGTGGGCGCTAAGCACCGCGACTGCGCAGAGATTGGTATTAACTCCATCCGCGTGGACCTGCCCGGTGACATCACTCAGGAAGAGCTCGACGCAGAGATCGACAAGCTGAACAACGACCCGGCGTGCACCAGCTACATTGTGCAGCTGCCCCTGCCCAAGCACCTGGACACCAACCGCGTGCTGGAGCGCATCGCCCCCGAGAAGGATGCTGACGGCCTGCACCCGACCAATCTCGGCAAGCTCGTGCTGAACGTTTCTGAGCCGCTGGATTCCCCGCTGCCCTGCACCCCCAACGGTGTCATTGAGCTGGTCAAGCGCCACGGCATCGACTGGAACGGTAAGAACGTTGTGGTGCTTGGCCGCGGCATTACCGTGGGCCGCCCGCTGGGTCTGCTGCTGACCCGCCGTGAGGTGAACGCGACCGCAACCCTGGCGCACACCGGTACCGAGAACCTGGACGAGGTGCTGCGCGAGGCCGACGTTATTGTTGCCGCTGTGGGTGTTCCGCACGTGCTGAAGGCTCACCAGGTCAAGGACGGCGCAATCCTGCTGGACGTTGGTGTGTCCCGCGCTGAGGACCCGGAGACCGGTAAGAAGAAGCTCTTCGGTGACGTCTCCCCGGAGGCTGCGCAGAAGGCGTCCTGGGTTTCCCCGAACCCCGGCGGTGTGGGCCCGATGACCCGCGCGGAGCTGCTGGTGAACGTGGTGGAGACTGCGGAGCGTCAGGCGGCATAAGGCCCGCAACGTTTCAGCGCTGATTCAGAGCCGATAACTCAAAAGGGCGGTGCCCCGGTAGAACAATCTACCGGGGCACCGCCCTTCACACTGTCATCACACGAGAGAAGGCAGATGCTAGAGAATCATCTCGTAGAAGTAGGCGTCGGCAAGGTACAGGGTCTCTGAGTACTCGACCGGGCTACCTTCTTCGGTGTAGCCGGTCGCGCAGACCTTGAATGCCGCCTCGCCCACGGGAACCTGGTGGTTGAACGCCTCGGCGTCGGCGTCGGTGAAGAGCGCTGCGCTGGTGCGTACGCGGGCGTGCTTAATGGCGTTGGGGGTGTCGGCAAGCTGGTCGAAGGAGCTCGAAGCGCCGGACATTTCCGCCATCATGGCGTCCAGGATGCTGCTTGCAGCGGCCTTCACAAAGTAGGAACGCTCAAAGCCAATGACTTCGTGGTCGGCAAGACGCAGACGGCGCACGAACAGCACCTGCTCGCCCACCGGCACGGACAGGTGGGTGGAGATCTCTTCGGTGGCGTCCATCCAGCGGGTCGCAATCATGCGGGTGGAGCCCTCAAAGCCGCGGCGGCGCATATCGTCAACGAAGGTGTCCACGCGCGGAATGTAGGTGGCGTCGGTGCGTTCGGCAACATAGGTGCCGGAGCCCTGCACGTTGTAGAGCAGGCCGCGTTCAATCAGAACCTTCAGGGCGCTACGAACCGTCTGGCGGCTCACCCCAAAGTTCTGCTGAATCATGCGCTCGGTGGGTAGCTTATCGCCGGGCTTGCCGGGAATAATGTAGCGCTGCTCAATGTAGTGGATAACCTGCTCGTACTTCGGGCCGGGAATCGGGGGTAGCTCGTAGCGGCTCTCAGCGTTGTGAGCGGTACTTTCGGATGCGGTGGTGCCCGCAGAATGTGAGGGGGCACCGTGGTCGGTGGTCTGTGAGGAGTGTGAATTCATTACCCAATAGTTTACCGTTCAGCCAGAGAAAAAACGCGCACGAGTGAAAATTTCTCTTCCCTCAAACTGGCATAATTAAGACTATGCATTTTTCTAACACCCCTGCACCGCGCCCGAGCGGTCTGCTTCGCGTGGCGAGCGTGAATGTGAACGGTATCCGAGCCGCCTACAAGAAGGATATGGCGGCGTGGTTGGCGAGCCGTGACATCGACATTCTCTGCCTGCAGGAGGTGCGCGCCCCCGACGCTATCGTGCGTGAGTTGCTGGACGAATCCCAGTGGCATATTCTGCACGCGGAGGCTGCCGCGAAGGGCCGCGCCGGAGTGCTGGTGGCGACCCGCCGCACCCCGAACTCAGCCGGTGAAGTCCTGGAGAACCAGCCGGTGGCGACCCGCTCGAATATTGGCGAAGAGTACTTTGACGATTCGGGCCGCTGGGTTGAGGCAGACTACGTTCTGCCCAACGGTAAGACCCTGACCGTGGTCAGCGCCTACGTTCACTCCGGTGAGGTCGGCACCCAGAAGCAGGACGATAAGTACCGCTTCCTGGAGCGCATGCTGGTGCGCATGCCTGAGCTGGCAAATCACTCGGATCACGTGCTCATTGTGGGCGATTTGAATGTGGGCCACACCGAGCTGGACATTAAGAACTGGAAGGCTAACCAGAAGCGTGCCGGCTTCCTGCCGGAGGAACGCGCCTACTTTGACCGCTTCTTCGGCGATATCGGCTACCGCGATGTGGCTCGTGAGCTGGCGGGTCAGGTGCCCGGCCCCTACACCTGGTGGTCTTACCGCGGTAAGGCGTTCGATAATGACGCAGGCTGGCGTATCGACTACCACATGGCGACCCCGGCGCTCGCCGAGAGCGCCGTGGAGGCGGTCGTGGACCGCGCGGCAAGCTACGATGAGCGTTTCAGCGATCACGCACCGCTCGTGGTTGACTACCGCATCGGTGAGTAAGACGCGGACTGCGCGTACAGATAAGTTTTTGAAGATGTGCTGCACTGTCCGCAGCACCGCACAGGAAGAACTGCACAGGAAATAACTATGGCAGACGAAAAGAAGCAGGATAAGTCCCTCATCCCTAACGCCTCTCAGCAGAAGGCACGTATCTACTCGGGTGCGCAGCCGTCGGCTGATTCGATGCACCTGGGTAACTACATTGGTGCTGTGAACAACTGGGTGGCGTTGCAGGAGGACCCGAATAACGAATGCCTGTTCTTCATCCCGGATATGCACGCCATCACCGTTCCTCAGGACCCCGAGGAGCTGCGTGAGCGTACCCGCCTGACCGCGGCGCAGTACATCGCCTCCGGTATTGACCCGACCCGCACCCCGCTGTTCGTGCAGTCGCACGTGCCCGAGCACGCCCAGCTGGCGTGGGTTCTGAACTGCTTCACCGGCTTTGGTGAGGCCTCCCGTATGACCCAGTTCAAGGACAAGTCTCAGAAGCAGGGTGCTGAGAACGCCTCCGTGGGTCTGTTCACCTACCCGATTCTGATGGCTGCCGACATTCTGCTCTACCAGGTGGACGGCGTGCCCGTGGGCGAGGATCAGCGTCAGCACCTGGAGCTGACCCGTAACCTGGCTCAGCGCTTCAACTCCCGTTTCGGTGAGACCTTCGTGGTGCCCGAGCCGGTGATTCTGAAGGAAACCGCTAAGATTTACGACCTGCAGGACCCGACCTCGAAGATGTCCAAGTCTGCAGCCACCGATAAGGGCCTGATTAAACTTCTAGACACCCCCAAAGCAACCCAGAAGAAGATTAAGTCCGCCGTGACCGATGACGGCTCCGTCATCGCCTACGACCGCGAGGCTAAGCCCGGCGTCTCCAACCTGCTCTCCATCTACTCGGCAATGACCGGCGAGAGCATCGACGAGATCGTGGCACGCTACGAGGGCAAGATGTACGGCCACCTGAAGGTTGACCTTGCCGATATCGTGGTGGAGCGCCTCACCCCGGTGCGTGAGCGTACCCTCGAGCTGATGGACGACCCCGCCGAGCTGGATCGCCTGCTGGCTGTGGGCGCATCCGCTGCCCGTGAGATCGCTACGGTCACCATTGAGAACGTGTACAAGAAGGTTGGCTTCCTGCCTGCCGCCGCAATCTAGCGCGCTGTTCAGCCGGATCGGCTGAGGCGCCGCATTACCTGCACGATTGAGATGACAGCACAAGAGAACTCTTCGAGCCCCACGACGGCTCCTGTATCCCCGACCCTGAAACCTGGCCGCCGCTACCTGAGCGTTATTGCGCACGTGAGCGGTGAGAATGTTCAGCGCCTGGAAGAGTGGAAGCGCGCGGTAGCCGGTGGTGCGGTGGCGCCTATCAGCACCCACGTGACCGTGTACCTGACGGAGCTGACCGAGTCTCTCCTGGCTGCGGTGCAGTCCCCCCAGTTCCGCGAGGTGCTGGACACGCCGCGTTTTGAGGCACGCTGGGGTTCGGTACATTCCTTCCGTCCGGTCACCGAGGTGGAATACCTGAACCTGGAGGCGGGTAAGGCTGAGTTCGAGCAGATTCACCGGAAGCTGGTTGAGCTATTCGGCACCGGTGCGGCGTCCTTCCCCTATGTGCCGCACGTGACCTTGGGCCACGGGCTCACGCAGGAGCAGGTTGATCACGCCCGTGAGGTGTTTGACGCTCTGCCCGCCGAGCAGCGTACCTTCACCGTGGATCACCTGCACTGCTACTCCTACGACGGGCAGGACTGGGAAGAAATCAGCGTTCTGCCGCTACGTTAGTAGCCGGCGTACAAACCTGGAATATAGCAAGAGAGATGCGACCGATAAGTTATCGGTCGCATCTCTCTTTGTGCTTTCGCTAGGTTTATCTCAGCGTGAGAGTCCTAGCCTGAGAGTCCTAGTGGGAGTGGCCCTCGTGAGCCTCGCCGGACTCGTGCGCATCAGCCGAAGCCGAGGAGGAAGCAGCGCCGTGCGCCTCAGCCTCAACCGGCGCAGCGTTCGAGGAAGAGACACCCAGAATCTCGTTCGGGGTCTTCGGAAGCTCCACGCTCATCAGCTCCTTCGGCGCTGCCGGGTTCGACAGGGACACCGCAATGAGCTTCTTGGTCGCCGGGTCGGTCACGTAGGCGGTCTTACCGTCCACCCACAGTGCCGGACGCTCGTCCTGCCACGTCTCAGACTCGGTCCACGCCTCCATGAGCTGTACGGAGCCCAGCTCAGCGCCGGTTGCCGGATCGAAGACGCGCAGCTTGCCGTCGGTGGTCAGCAACAGGGCCTCACCCTGGGGGCCGCGAGCCAGCGAACGGAAGGTGTAGCTCACGCCAGAAGGCAGGGAGTAGACGGTGCGGGTTCCCGCAACGGTGTCGATAATGGAGAACTTCTCGGGGCGCTCCAGCTTGGCGTCCTTGTCGGTCTTGTAGTCCGCCAGAACGTACTGGGAATCAGCCTTGCCGGCCTGGTTACCGGAACGCGAGTACGGGTCCTCGGGGTTGGTGATCTTGGTGAACTTGCCGTCCTTGTAGACTAGCGCGCCGTCGGTGCAGCCGATCGAGAACGCGCCGTCCTTGGCGATAGCTTCACCGTGAACGCCGGGGCAGGCGGGGCTCTCGGTGACGGTCTTGCCCTGCGCGTCCACAACAGCGGCACCGGTGCGGGTCTTCGAGTCGCCGACCGCAACCAGGTACTGGTCGTTGGGCAGCGGGATTGCGAAGCCGTGGTGCGGCTTGGGCAGGGTGACGGTGGTGGTCTCCAGGGAGGAAGCGGTGCGCTTATCGTGGGTCAGCTTCGCCGGGTCATACACGGCGAAGGAGCCGGTACCGTCAGCAAATGCCGCAACCTTGCCGTTGTCCTTGATGACGTGACCGGTGTGGTCAGCGGCAAGAGACAGCGAAGACAGGGACGGTGCGGTGGTGTAGTAGTGCGAGTGGTCGCCGTGCGCTACGGACCATACGCCGGTGTCCAGGAAGGTGTAGCTGTTGCCGTCTGCAACGACGAGGTGGCGGTTATCGCCAGCGTCGGAGAGGCGCAGGAATCCTTCCTTGGGGATGTCTGCGAGCAGCTTCATGTCCTTGGCGTCGTAGACGAGCACGCCGCCGTCGTAGGTGATGGCGACGCGGCTTGCCGCGCCCTTACCTTCGGTGATGGGTGCGGGGGTTGCGCTCGCGGAGGTGGAGGCGCTGGGGCTGGTCTGGGTATTCTGGCTGGTCTGGGCGTTCTGGGAGCCGCATGCGGTCAGGGCGAGGGCGGCTACTGCGCCGAGTGCGCCGGCGCGGGTGAGGAAAAACTTACGGGTCATGTGCATCTACTAAGGCTAACATGAGAATGGTTCTCTATAAGGGGTGGTTCTCGGTTTGTATCAGACTCTGGAAGTGTACTCTGCGCGGGGTGAGTAAGGCGTGCCATCCCCTGCTTGGCCGCAGGAAACAACCTTCCACGCTCCCACTAGGCAAAAGTCTTGAATCCACCCGCGAAATGACCCAATGACCCATCGGAGCATAATCATCGGGGCATAAGAAAACCGGCTCCCTTCTGAAAAGAAGAGAGCCGGCTTTCTTAGAGGTATCTTGTGCTCGAGCTAGATTTCAAGCATCTGCTTAGTGGCACCTGCTCAGGGCCAAAAATTTAGAGGAGGTTGTTCAGGCCTCGTGCCTTAATCTCGCCCACAGCGTCCTTGACGGCCTGCGCCTTGGAGCGCGGAGCGACCAGCAGAGCATCGGGGGTATCCACCACAACGATGTCGTCGAGGCCAATGATAGAGATCTTACGCTCGGTGTTCGCGACAATAATGCCGGAGCAACCGTGGTTAATGACATTGTCCTTCTCGCCGAGAATGGTCAGCTCTTCGCCGCTCTTCTCGGTGTTCAGGCGTGCCACAGCGTCGAAGTCTCCAACGTCGTCCCAGCTGAAGGAGCCGGGAACCATTGCGACGTCGCCTGCTGCCGCTGCGGGCTCGGCCACAGCGTAGTCGATAGCGGTCTTCGGCAGGGTCTCCCAGACGCGGTCCATAACAGCCTCACGCTCGGGGGTGTCCCAAGCGTTAGCAATCTCCATAATGCCCGCGTACAGCTCGGGCTCGTTCGCCTCGAGGTGCTTGAGCATCAGGGCCGCAGGTGCCACGAACATACCAGCGTTCCAGGTGTACTCACCGGAATCCAGGTACTTCTGTGCGGTAGCGGTATCGGGCTTCTCCACGAAGGTGTCCACAGCCTGAGCGTTGGGTGCACCCTCGATGCCCAGGGGCTCGCTGGCGTGAATGTAGCCAAACGCGCTGGAGGGCTCGGTGGGGGTAATGCCGATGGTGACAATCTTGCCGGTTGCCGCGGTGACGACAGCTTCGGTTACAACACGGTGGAATTCATCCACGGGGCTGATGACGTGGTCAGCTGCAAAGGAGCCGATGATGGCGTCCGGTTCGCGGCGGTGGATGATAGCGCAAGCCAGGCCGATAGCTGCAGCCGAATCCTTGGGGGAGGGCTCCAGCACCAGGTCAGCGGCACGCAGTTCAGGAATCTGCTGGGTGACCGCATTGGCGTGCGAAGTGCCGGTAACCACCATGACGGAACCGTTGCTGAGGTCGATGAGACGGTCATAGGTGTCACGCAACAGGGAATTGCCCGACGAGGTGAGGTCGAGCAGGAATTTCGGGGCGTGCGCGCGGGATAGAGGCCACAAACGCGAGCCAACACCGCCGGCGGGAATGAGCGGGCGGAATCGAGTGAGTGCAGTATTCATCGCTTCAAGAATAGCGGGTGAATTTGTCATATATCGAATTCTTTTAGGTTTTAACAAAAAAGTGTCAGGTGACTCTCATTTAGGCGTTGCTTGAGGTTAGGTTTAGGTAAGTTCCGCATAAACACAGGGGAGTAGGCGATATCGCAATAAAAACATGTTCTAATTCCCTTTTAGAACCTGTAAAAAAACCCTAAACAGGGTGTCAGTAAGCTGTGAATTTACCTGATATCTTGGAAGTAACAGACGAACAAAAAGCAGTCGGTGAGCACACAGCTGTGCCTGGAAGCTGGGGCCTAAAAATGCGGTACCAGAACCCAGACGCTCGCCGTCGCAGCAGGAGGTTATTCAGTGTTGAATGGTTCTAAAGGAACCCTTTACCGCGGCCGCTGGGGCATGTGGTCCTGGGTTGCTCATCGCATTACCGGTATCGCGATTTTCTTCTTCCTTCTTGTACACATCCTAGATACTGCCGTCGTGCGTATCTCCCCGGAGGCCTACAACGGCGTACTGAGCCTGTACAAGAACCCCATCATGGGTCTGGGTGAGACCGCGCTTGTCGCCGCCATCGTCTACCACGCGTTCAACGGTATTCGCATTATCCTCATCGACTTCTGGGGTAAGGCAACCAACTCGCATGTGGAGCACATCCAGGCGAAGAACAAGGACGGCAACGTCGAAATTAGCCAGAAGGCAACCTACACGCACATCAAGATCCTTTGGGTTGTGCTTTTCCTCTGGGCAATCACCGTTGCTGGCTTCGCCGCACGTCACCTGCCGATCGTTTTCTCGCACATGGGAGGTCACTAAACAATGGCTACTCCGCTTAAGCCCCGCACCTATGTACCCCGTCTGCGTGATAACCGCATCGACGGCGTAAAGTACAACCGCTCCTCCTCCAAGCGCAACAACTTTGAGATGTTCGCTTGGCTCGGTATGCGCCTGTCCGGCGTCGTACTCGTCGTGCTGATTTTCGGCCACCTCTTCTCCAACCTCATGGTCGGCGACGGCATCCACGCTATCGACTTCGGCTTCGTGGGAGGCAAGTGGGCGAACCCCTTCTGGCAGGTCTGGGATCTGCTGCTGCTCTGGCTGGCTATGCTGCACGGTGCAAACGGCATCCGCGTCATCATCGATGACTACGCTGAGAAGGACCGCCTGCGCGTTTGGCTGAAGGTCATCCTCTTCGCAGCATGCGCATTCGTCCTGCTGATTGGTACCCTCACCATCTTCGCGTTCGACCCCTGCCCCTCCGGCGCAGCGGCTGAACTGCTTCCCAGCTTCTGCTCGGCACGCTAACGGCGACGTATCCGAGACAAACGAAAACATCTAAAACACAGAAAGAACATCATGCAGGTACATAAGTACGATGTAGTGATCGTCGGTGCCGGCGGCGCAGGTATGCGTGCCGCTATTGAGGCCGGCCAGCGAGTTCGCACCGCGGTACTGACCAAGCTATACCCCACCCGCTCCCACACCGGCGCAGCACAGGGTGGCATGTGCGCCGCTCTGGCTAACGTTGAAGAGGACAACTGGGAGTGGCACACCTTTGACACCGTCAAGGGTGGCGACTACCTGGTTGACCAGGACGCAGCAGAAATCATGGCTAAGGAAGCTATTGACGCTGTGCTCGACCTGGAAAAGATGGGTCTTCCCTTCAACCGAACCCCCGAAGGCCGCATTGACCAGCGCCGCTTCGGCGGTCACACCCGTGACCACGGTAAGGCTGCTGTGCGCCGCGCATGCTATGCAGCTGACCGTACCGGCCACATGATTCTGCAGACCCTCTACCAGAACTGCGTTCGCCACAATGTGGAGTTCTACAACGAGTTCTACGTTCTCGACCTGATTCTGGTCAAGGATGAAGAGGGCAAGCCCCGCCCCGCCGGCGTCGTCTCCTACGACCTGGCAACCGGCGAGGTTCACGTCTTCCAGGCTAAGTCCGTGATCTTCGCATCCGGCGGCTGTGGCAAGATCTTCAAGACCACCTCCAACGCACACACCCTCACCGGTGACGGCATGGCTATCGCACTGCGTGCAGGCCTGCCCCTGGAGGACATGGAATTCGTTCAGTTCCACCCGACCGGCCTGGCTGGTCTGGGCATTCTCGTCACCGAGGGTGCTCGTGGTGAAGGCGGTATTCTCCGTAACGCTGACGGTGAGCGCTTCATGGAGCGCTACGCACCCACCATTAAGGACCTCGCACCCCGCGATATCGTGGCACGTGCAATGGCAAACGAGGTGCGCGAAGGCCGCGGCTGCGGTCCCCACAAGGACTACGTGCTGCTGGACCTGACCCACCTGGAGCCCTCGCACATTGACGAGAAGCTGCCGGACATCACCGAGTTCGCTCGTACCTACCTGGCTGTGGAACCGCACCACCAGCCCATCCCGGTGTTCCCCACCGCGCACTACGCAATGGGCGGTATCCCCACCAACAACGAGACCGAGGTCTACCACAACAGCAAGGAGACCATCCCCGGCCTCTACGCAGCTGGTGAGGTTGCTTGCGTGTCCGTCCACGGTGCAAACCGTCTGGGCACCAACTCCCTGCTGGACATCAACGTGTTCGGTAAGCGTGCAGGCCGCAAGGCTGCAGAGTACGCAGCAACCGCTGAGTTCGTACCGGTTCCGGACGACGCAGCAGATCGCGTTCTCAACATGCTCAACGGCATCCTCGAGGGCAAGGGCACCGAGAAGGTCGGCGCTATCCGCGCAGACCTGCAGAAGGCTATGGAAGCTGACATGCAGGTGTTCCGTACCGACGAAACCATCCGTGCAGCACTGGCAACCATCGCTGAGCTGGAAGAGCGTTACAAGAACATCTCCATCCAGGACAAGGGCAAGCGCTTCAACCTCGACCTGCTTGAGGCTGTTGAGCTCGGCTTCCTGATTGAGCTGGCAAAGGTCATGTCCGTTGGTGCACTGCACCGTAAGGAATCCCGTGGTGGTCACTACCGTGAGGACTTCCCCAAGCGTGACGATGTCAACTTCATGGAGCACTCGATGGTCTACCTCGACCCCGAATCTGAGTTTGAGGGTGTGAAGGGCCTGCGATTCGAAACCAAGCCCGTTGTCTACACCCGCTACGAGCCGAAGGAGCGTAAGTACTAAAATGGCTGAAAACGAACTCCCCGAACCGGAATCCGTCAAGCTGTTTGAAGGTATGACCGGCGGCGACTCCGACTCCATCCCCACCTACGATGTGGTCATCAAGATTCGTCGCTACAACCCGGAAGTTTCCTCCGAGGCATACTGGGATGAATTCCCGCTGACCATGTACCGCACCGACCGCGTGCTGGATGCTCTGCACAAGATCAAGTGGGAAGTAGACGGTTCCGTTTCCTTCCGCCGCTCCTGTGCACACGGCATCTGTGGTTCGGACGCGATGCGCATCAACGGCCGTAACCGCCTGGCTTGCAAGACCCTGCTGAAGGACCTTGACCTGTCCAAGCCAATTACCGTTGAACCCATCAAGGGTCTGCCCTGCGAAAAGGACCTCATCGTTGACATGGAGCCCTTCTTCCAGGCATACCGCGAAATCATGCCGTTCTTCATCAACGACTCGAACGAGCCTGAGCGTGAGCGCCTGCAGACCATTGAGGACCGTGCACGTTTCGATGACACCACCAAGTGCATCCTCTGTGCAGCATGTACCTCGTCCTGCCCGGTCTTCTGGACCGACGGTCAGTACTTCGGCCCCTCCGCTATTGTGAACGCACACCGCTTCATCTTCGACTCGCGCGATGATGCAGGCGACCTGCGTCTGGAGATTCTCAACGACAAGGAAGGCGTATGGCGTTGCCGTACCACCTTCAACTGCACCGAGGCTTGCCCCCGTGGCATCCAGATCACCAAGGCTATCGCCGAGGTGAAGCAGGCAATCCTGAGCCGCTCGCTCTAATCGGAGCACGCGGTATCAGCTGATACAGCATTGACGATTCAAGCCGTCACCCACACCGGGTGGCGGCTTGAATCGCTTTAACAGGAAAAGGACCGGCTTCAAAGCGTGGGGCAGAGCATTGAACGGGGCTTCGGCGGGCAGGAGTACTCTTCACAATCTGTCATAAAGTCATAGATATTCTCGAGGGCCGTCAGAAAGGGGGAGTAGGTAGGTAAACCTCGGTGTGCGGCGTTATTCTACTGTGTATGGTTTTCGCTAATTCTCGCTACGATTTGTCCACCCCCGTCTTTGACGACTGGGTGGAGCGCATGATGGGTACCCTCGTGCAGTTCCGCCGCGAAGTGCACGCCAACCCGGAGCTTTCCTTCCGTGAGGTGGCGACCACTGAGCGCCTCATGAATCGACTGCGAGAAGCCGGCATGAACCCCGTCGCTTGCGAAGGTACGGGCTGCTACGTTGATATCGGAAGCGGCCCCTTCGCCGTGGCTCTGCGCGCCGATATTGACGCTCTGCCCATTGTTGAGCAGACCGACCTGCCCTACGC
>ERZ773233.359-NODE-359-length-31969-cov-40.902425_pt1 | contig 31969 bp, 22 predicted proteins | sample MGYA00580991_ERZ773233 | MGnify/ENA primary metagenome ERZ773233 (study PRJEB29015, sample SAMEA2738178) | human oral metagenome | biome: human oral; feature: human-associated habitat; material: saliva | place: China | collected 2161 ...
GCCTGAATCGTGCGCAGCTGCTCGGGGCTCAGCTCCCTATCGAGGAACTCGTAGAGGTGCTTGAGGGTCGAGGAGCAGGGCTGGCCGCCGCAATCCTCCAGCGGCTCGGAAGCTGCGGCGGCTTCGGGGGCTTCGGAGAGTTCGGGGACGGAAGAATTCTTGTCTGTGCTTGACATCGGGGTTCCTTTCACACGGAAGGTATAAAGCGTTAGGGGAGAGCCACCTCAATCTCATGGGGGGGGGCTAGCTCACGTGTAGAAGAGCGGAACTAAGAATCCGCAGGCGCCTGGGAACGAGAGCCCGCCGGCGGGGACTTTACGCCCTTGGCCGCCTTAGTGCCCTTGGTAGCCTTAGCCGGCTGAGCCTTAGCACCCGCCTTAGCACCCGCCTTCGCGGCAGCTTTCGCCTCAGCCTTCGCTTCTACCATTGCGATAGTCGAAGGGCGCAGGCCATTCTCACGCGCATAATCGAGCAGCTTCTCACGCAGAATCCGGCGGCCACGATGCAGACGAGACATCACCGTGCCCATGGGAATATCCAGAATCTCCGCAATATCCTTGTACGCGAACCCCTCCACATCGGAGTAGTACACCACCATGCGGAAATCCTCAGACAGCTCATTCAGAGCCTCACGAACCTCCGTATTCGGCAGGGCACTCAGCGCCTCCGCCTCAGCAGAACGCAGACCCACCGCATCATGCTCACCGGCCTGAGCCAGCTGCCAATCCTCCACCGTCTCACCCTGAGACTGCTGCGGCTCACGCTGACGCTTACGGTACAGATTGATGTACGTATTCGTCAGGATGCGGTACAGCCACGCCTTCAGGTTCGTACCCTCGGTGAACTGGTGGTACGATGCAAAAGCCTTCATATAGGTTTCCTGAACCAAGTCTTCAGCATCGGCAGAGTTGCGGCTCATCCGCAGGGCTGCAGCGTAGAGCTGATCCACATACTGCATAGCGTCCGCGGTAAAACGTTCGCGCAGCTCGCGGGTATCCGCCGCGGTGTTGGTTTCAGCCATGTTTCTCCTCTACAAGAACGCGCCAGGCGTTCACATCCATAACGTAGAATTCTTCTCTTTATTCCGCAGAACGTGCACAAACATCTGCGGGTAAAGCAAAACCCCGGGTCCGAATAATATCCGAAACGCCGGGGTTTTAAAGTGTATGCAAGATACCTTATGCGTTGGGGCGCTTACCGTGGTTTGCGCCGCCCTTACGACGGTCCTTGCGCTTACGACCGCGCTTGCTCATCAGAGCCTCCTTATAGTGTTCATGGATGCACGCCCCACCTTCGCGGTGCGCGCTCCCTATTACCTGCCCTAGCAGAGGCGGTCACCGAAACCGGTGCTCCACGCTATAAGGGCAACGCCGTCTATTTTTTCATAGAAACGGCATGATTGCATCTTGGAACCGGGATATGAGCTAAAAAACACGAACTTTCTTCGCCTCAACTCACAGTCCCGCCCCGGGGGGAGCGGGCTCTTAGCCGTGCTCAGGAATGTTCAGCCAGTTGTACCAGCCGCGGTGCAGAACCAGCCACGCCATCAGACCGTAACCGGACTGACCCGGACGACCATCATTCGCGGCAAGATCGTTGCGCCACTGCTCGTGGTGAAGCAGCGGGTTGAACGTATCCACGTACACGTGGTTACGGCGGGTCACCACATCCGCGTACGCCGCCGACAGGTCAGCGATACGGCGGTTACGCTCAGCGTCCAGGGTCGGCGGCGGACCAACAACCAGAACCTTAATGTTGTTCTGCGACGCCATGTCCACAATGTTCGCCAGGTTCAAACGCGAACGAGCGCTAGTCAGACCCAAATCAATGTCAAAGGTCGACGGAGCAATAATGAGGCGGTTATCAGCACCGGGAACGAAGCGGCGGCGCGCCTCCTCGAACCAGCGTGCATTCAGCTGCTCGCTACCTTCATTGGGTGCGGCAAGGTTATATGCCGCAATGGATGCAGTGGTCTGCGGGGTGCGCGCCATAACGCGACCAAACCAGCCCAGGGTACGGGGGTCGCCAACACCGGCGAGCAGGTCATCACCGACTGCCACAATTCGAATATTGCGTTGCTCCACGGAATTCTTTCTTCAGCAGGATGCGCCCGCCGTGAGAGGCGGCAAGGCACGTGAGTAATAGTCTTCATATCTAGGATAAGCGCTTACCGGCCTCTTTTCGAACTTAATACTCTATCCGGCAAGTATCCGAGACTAAAAAACCCGTCTTCCCACCAGAAACATCTGACGGGAAGACGGGTTGTGAAGAGCTAAAACCTTAGCAGTTTAGCCGTAGAAGCCCTTAGCCTTCGAAGACCTGCTTGAGCAGAGCCTCAGCCTCAGCGGCGTGCAACTTACCGGTACCAGCAGCCGGGGAAGCAGCTGCGGGGCGGGACGCAAGACGCATACGGCGGTCGATCAGCGGCTGCAGGTTCAGAGCCATGAACGGCCACTGACCCTGGTTAGCAGGCTCATCCTGAGCCCACACAACGTCGGTAGCGTTCGAGTACAGAGCCAGCTGCTCCTTGATCTCCCTCTCGGGCAGCGGGTACAGCTGCTCCACCGAGACAATGGCGGTCTTGGTGTCGCCGCGGCGCTCGCGCTCTGCTTCCAGATCGTAGTAGAGACGGCCGGACACGAAGACCAGACGCTCAACCTGAGCCGGGTTGATGCCCGAACGATCGCCAATCACCGGCTGGAACGAACCCTCGGTGAAGTCCTCGACGGAGGACGAAGCAGCCTTCAGACGCAGCAGCTGCTTGGGGGTGATCACCACGAGCGGCTTGTACGGACGGTGCTGAGCGTGGCGACGCAGCAGGTGGAAGTGCGAAGCCGGGGTCGAGGGGCATGCAACAGTCATGTTGTTCTCAGCGCACAGCTGCAGGTAACGCTCAACACGAGCCGAGGAGTGGTCAGGACCCTGACCCTCGTAGCCGTGAGGAAGCAGCATAACCAGCGAGGAACGCTGGCCCCACTTCTGCTCGGAAGAGGACACGAACTCGTCAATGATGGTCTGAGCGCCGTTCGCGAAGTCACCGAACTGAGCCTCCCACACCACGAGCGAGTCGGGGCGCTCCACCGAGTAGCCGTACTCGAAGCCGAGAACGCCGTACTCAGAGAGGAAGGAGTTGTAGATACGGAACTTGCCCTGGTTCTCAGAGAGGTGCTCCAGCGGCGACCACTCTTCATCAGTGATGTGGTCGTGCAGAACAGCGTGACGCTGAACGAAGGTACCGCGCTGAACATCCTGACCGCTCATACGAACGTCGGTGCCCTCCATCAGCAGCGAACCGAAGGCGAGCAGTTCACCCATACCCCAGTTCACGTTGCCGGTGCGGCCCATCTCAACGCGCTGCTCCATGAGCTTCTTCAGCTTCTTGTGGACGGTGAAGCCCTCGGGCTCCTTACCGAACGCGTCAGCGATGTGCTGCAGAGTCTCGCGGGAAATTGCAGTCTTACCGGAGTGAACGACCTCGGTGTTCTGCTGGGAAGCGGGCAGTTCCAGACCGGAAACGTGCGCGCCAGCAGGAGCCGGTGCCGAAGACTGAGTCTCGACGAAGATAGCGTCCAGCTTCGAGTGGTAGGAGTCCAGAACTTCGTCTGCCTCTTCCTGAGAGACATCGCCACGACCGACCAGGTCCTGTGCGTACAGGGTGCGGGTCGAGGGCAGGACGTCAATATCCTGGTACATCTTCGGCTGGGTCATCGACGGATCGTCAGCCTCGTTGTGACCGCGGCGGCGGTAGCAAATCAGGTCAATGACGACGTCGCGACCGAAACGCTCACGGTACTCGAATGCCAGGCGTGCGGCGCGAACCACTGCGTCCGGGTCATCAGCGTTGACGTGGAAGACCGGAGCCTTGGTCATACGCGCAATGTCGGTAGCGTGGGTTGCGGTGCGGCCGTCGTTCGGCAGGGTGGTGAAGCCAATCTGGTTGTTCACCACAACGTGCACGGTGCCGCCGGTGGTGTACGCCTTCAGGTCAGCCATCTGCAGGGTCTCCATGACGATGCCCTGGCCAGCGAACGCTGCGTCACCGTGAATCAGGATCGGCAGGACCGGGTGGCCCTCAACGCCCTGCTCGTTGTAGACGTCCTGCTTAGCGCGGACGATACCCTCGAGCACGGTGTTTGCAGCCTCAAGGTGCGAGGGGTTAGCAGCCACGTACACCTGGGTCTGCTTACCGGAATCGGAGGTGAAGACACCCTCGGTACCGAGGTGGTACTTCACGTCACCGGAGCCACCCTCGTAGGGTGCTGCGGTGCCGGAGAACTCACGGAAAATCTGAGCGTAGGACTTACCAGCAATGTTGGTCAGCACGTTCAGGCGACCGCGGTGTGCCATACCAATGGCAACGCCCTTCAGGTCGTTGTTAGCGGCCTTGTCCAGAACAGCGTCCAGCAGCGGAATCAGGGACTCGCCGCCCTCCAGGGAGAAGCGCTTCTGACCCAGGTACTTGGTCTGCAGGAAGTTCTCGAATGCCTCAGCCTCAACCAGCTTGGAGAGAACACGCAGCTGCTCCTCGCGGGTGGGCTTAGCAACGCCGCGCTCCAGGCGCTCCTGGAACCATGCGCGAACCTCGGGGTCCTCAGAGTACATGTACTCAACGGACAGGGAGCCGGAGTATGCCTCGTGCAGGCGCTCCAGGATGGTGCGCAACGGCAGACGCTCGGAACCGCCGAAGCCACCGGTCGGGTAGACACGGTCCAGATCCCACAGGGTCAGGCCGTAGTTCTCCAGCTTCAGGTCCGGGTGCGAACGCATCTTGTAACCAACGGGGTTGGTTGCTGCGGTCAGGTGGCCGTGCACGCGGTACGCGTGAATGAGCTGCTGGATACGTGCAACCTTGGAAATTTCCTGAGCATCATCGACGTGGTTGTCGCGTGCCCAACGAACCGGCTCGAAAGGAACCTTCAGGTCGCGGAAGATTGCGTCGTAGAAGTCGTCGCCGCCGAGCAGGTAGTGCTCAACCAGCTTCAGGAACTCACCGGAACCTGCACCCTGAATGACGCGGTGGTCGTAGGTGCTGGTCAGGGTGATGATCTTGGACAGGCCCTGCTGGGTGATGAGCTTCTCGGACAGGCCGCGGAACTCAGCCGGGTACTCCAGCGCACCCACACCGATGATGGCTGCCTGGCCCTTGGAGAGGCGGGGCACCGAGTGGACGGTACCGATACCACCGGGGTTGGTCAGCGAAACAGTGGTGCCGCGGAAGTCCTCAATGGTCAGCGCGCCGTTACGGCCACGCTTAACGATGTCGTTGTACGCATCCCAGAACTCGCGGAAGCTCAGCTTCTCAGCGCCCTTGAGGTTCGGAACGACCAGGTTACGGGAACCATCGGGGCGGGGCAGGTCAATAGCCAGACCAAAGTTCACGTGCGCGTTGTGGATTGCAACGGGCTTGCCCTTCTCATCCACACCGTAGGTGACGTTCATCGAAGGCATCGCTGCCACTGCGCGAATTACTGCGTAACCGATGATGTGGGTGAAGGAGACCTTGCCGCCGCGGGTGCTTGCCAGGTACTTGTTGATGGCAGTGCGGTTCTCAATGAGCAGCTTTGCGGGGACCGCACGAACGGTGGTTGCGGTGGGGACAGTCAGCGACTCTTCCATGGTCGTGACGACTGCCTTAGCAGGGCCGCGGAGGGGGACAATCTTGTCTTCAGCAGGTTCCACAGTTTCAGCCTTCTTGGTAGCAGCGGGAGGGGTGGGGGCAGCAGGCGCAGCCGCAGGCTTCGGTGCCGCGGGAGCGGGAGTTGCAGCGGGAGCCGCGGGGGCAGCGGCAGGTGCGGCGGGTGCCGCAGCCGGAGCTGCACTAGCGGTACCGGCGCCTCCCAGCGCCTTATCGATGGTCTCAAAAATGGGCCACCATGAAGGGTCCACGAGGTTCTTGTCCTTCTGGTAACGCTCGTACTGTTCTTCAACGAACCATTCGTTACCGGCAAATTCCTCAGGCACCAGATGTTCTGGCAGATTTGGCACGTTAAACGCCTCTTCCAATTAGTGTGAATTTATCCGTCGCGTCCGGGACTCACCCGGCATAGACGACCCGCGTCTTCGAGGGGCGAATCATCACGCTGAGCATGTGCGCATCGCCTTGGATGGCTGTTGTGTGCGGGGTGTGCACCGTACCAACCTGCCTAGCGTGCCGTGAACGTCGGGGTTCATCCGCTTACCTGGCGGCACACTCATGCTCCTATGTATAAGTGTAAAGAGAAGCACGGTGAACTTTCCAGCTCATCGCGCCATATCCGCAATGCAATTTTTCACTCTTGCTGATTCGCAATGAGCCGCGTGCGCACCAAGCGCAGTCTTGCACGTGTGAGTAGGCACTCTAAGGCACCTGGAAGAGGCGAAACCTTCGCTAAAATATGGGGTATGGATGACCCTTTGAGTAAGACTCTGACTACTAGCCAACGCAGAATACTGCCGGCACACGCTGCGCCCTATGGCATCAGTACACCCGAAAACAACCCCTCCTCGGGTGCTCAGCATCTGGACAGTCTGCCTGTTGAATCTCTACACCAGAACCAGCACAGCGCAAACCACCCCGCGGAGGCGGTGACCGCGTGGATCTGATACTCCTGTTCATCGGCCTACTCCTCATCCTGGGTACCGGCTTCTTCGTCGCCGTAGAGTTCTCCCTCGTGGCGCTCGAAACCGCGACCGTGCAGCAGGCGAAAGACTCCGGCGATAAAGCCGCAGACGCCGTCCTGCGTTGCCTCAAAACCCTCTCCACTCAGCTGTCCAGCTGCCAGATTGGCATCACCATCACTACGCTGCTGACCGGTTACACCCTCGACGCCGCCATTAAGGCGCTCACCACCGGTGTGATCAACAGTATGGGGCTGCCCAGCAGCGTGACCGATGTGCTCACCCTACTGCTGGCAATGCTCATTGCAACCCTGCTGTCCATGGTTGTTGGTGAACTACTGCCCAAGGGCCTCGCCATCGCCGAACCCTATGACGTGGCACGCCGAGTTGCCCCCGCACAGCTGGCATTCACCCGCGTCATGTCCCCGCTCGTGCGCCTCATGAACGGCTCCGCCAACTGGATCCTTGGACGCTTCGGCATGGAAGCCAAAGAAGAACTCTCCGCCGCGCGCACCCCCGAAGAGCTCTCCTCCATGGTGCGCCGCTCCGCAGAAGAAGGCACCCTCGACTCCGACGCGGCACGTTTCGTGGACCGCACCCTGCGCTTCTCCGAGCTGACCGCCTCCGAAGTGATGACCCCGCGCGGCCAGGTCGCCATGCTCGAAGACACCGCCCCCGTTGCCGAAGTCATCAAGCTGGCACGCTCCACCGGCCACTCCCGATTCCCCCTCTACAAGGGCGACCACGACAACATCGTGGGCGTCGTGCACGTGAAGAAGGCAGTCGGCGTGCCCCCGGAGGTTCGTGAAACCCTCGAAGCTGGTGCCCTCGCAGAAGACGTGCTGCAGGTCCCCGAAACCCTGCACCTGGACGCGCTGCTCACCCAGCTGCGCCAAGGTGCCCTGCAGCTCGCCGTGGTCCTCGACGAATACGGTGGAACCGCCGGCATCGCAACCCTCGAAGACCTCGTCGAAGAAATCGTCGGCGAAGTCTCCGACGAACACGACCGTGGCCGCACCGAACGCCCCCTACGCTACGGCAACGGCGACTGGGTGTTCTCCGGTCTGCGCCGCCCCGACGAAATCAACACCCTCATCCCCGGGCTCGAGGTTGAGGAAAGCCCCGAATACGAAACCGTCGGCGGCTTCATGATGGAACGGCTCGGTCGCATCCCCGAAGTGGGCGACAGCGTCCCCGTACCCGGCGGCACCCTGCGCGTCGACACCCTCGAAGGCCGCCGCGTGGACCGCATCCGATTCACCCCCGCGCCTAGCGCACAGGAACAGACCGAGAAGGGAGGCAACGCATGAACGACTGGGTAGCCATCGCACTGCTCGTCATCCTGCTCGCCGGAAACGCCTTCTTCGTCGCCGGTGAATTTGCCATCATGTCCACCCGACGAGCACAGATCGAACCGCTCGCCGAAGAAGGCAATAAGCGAGCGCAGACCGTCATCTACGCGCTAGAGAACGTCTCGCTCATGCTCGCCACCTGCCAGCTGGGCATCACCATCTGTTCCCTGCTGATCCTGAACGTCTCAGAACCGGCACTGCACCACATGCTGGAGGTGCCCCTGCACCTGGTCGGTCTGCCCCACGCAATCGTGGACGTCATCGCCTTCGGTGTCACCCTAATCCTGGTCACCTACCTGCACGTGATCTTCGGCGAGATGGTTCCCAAGAACGCCGCCGTGACCCTCGCCGCCCGCGGTGTGGCTCTCTGGATTGTGCCGACCCTGGTGACCTTCTCCAAGATCTTCGCCCCCGTGGTCGCCCTGCTGAACAACCTGTCCAATAAGCTGCTGGCGCTCATGAAGGTCGACGCGAAGGACGAAGTCGCCTCCACCTTCACCCTGGGCGAGCTGCAGACCATCGTGGCAACCTCAACCGCGGAAGGCACCGTGGAAGACGATGCCGGCGTGATTGAAAGTGCCCTCGAATTCACTGAGAAGGACGTCTACGAAATCATGGTGCCCGGCGATAAGCTCGTCACCCTGCCCTTCGGCAGCACCCCCGCCGAACTGGAACGCGCCGTGGCACGCAGCGGCTACTCCCGCTTCGTCATTACCGACAGCGACGGAACCTACATGGGCTACCTGCACGTGAAGGACGCCCTCGCCATCGCCCCCGAGCGGTTCGACGAGCCCTTCCCCTGGTACAAGCTACGTTCCCTGGACACGCTCACCCCGACCACCGATATTGACGATGCGCTCGCCTCCATGCAGCGCAGCCGAACCCATATCGCGCAGGTTATGGATGAACAGGGCGTAACCCTCGGCGTGGTCTTCCTTGAAGACGTGCTGGAGGAGCTCGTCGGCGAAATCAACGACACCACCCAGGACGCGGTGCGTGAGCGTGTACGCCGACAGCAGTCGCGCGAAGCCCAGTAGTCGTATAAAGCTCAGTAGCCGCATCGTGAGATACCCCGAATAAAACAGGGAAATCTTGAACACACAGCCCGCCCCGCACTCTCGTGAAGGAGAGTGCGGGGCGGGCTGTTTTGCGGTCAAAAACGGTTGATGGGCGCATGTAAAGGGCAGGCTCAGGCGGTAGTCTCAAGCGGCGGTATGAAGCGGCGGCAGGGGAGCGGAGTAGGTATAGCTAAACATCCATGCACCATAAGCTATTGACAGGGAAAAGGGTAGCCTAACACCACTTAAAAGAGAGCAATAAAGAGTTGTTTATACGGGTGTGCGCATGATGTAGTTAAGGAACCTACAGACTAGAACGAACCGAAAGAGAGCCCTCATGTCGCACCCGAAGATCACCCGCAAGCACTTCCTCACCGCAATGGGCTCACTCGCCGCATCCTCCCTGCTGCTGGCAGGCTGCGCAACCGAGAACAAGACCTCCTCCGGTTCGTCCTCCTCGACTGGCTCCAACAACGGCAAGGTGAAGGTCGTCGCCTCCACCGACGTCTACGCAGACATCGCCAAGCAGGTCGGCGGCGACTACATTGAGGTCACCGCACTCATCGCCTCCACCAGCACCGACCCCCACTCCTACGAAGCCACCAGCGCCGACCGCCTCAAGGCAAAGGACGCATCCCTGATCGTCATCAACGGCGCAGGCTACGACCTGTTCCTCGAAGACCTCGCAGGCAAGGACAACACCTCCCAGAAGATCGTGAACGCGGTCAAGGTCAGCGGCAAGCTCACCGACGCCGAATACACCCACCTGGTCGAGGACCACCGCGGCGGCGAACACCACGAAGACGGCGGCGACCACGCCCACGCACACGAGTTCAACGAGCACCTCTGGTACGACTTCGAAACCATGAAGAAGGTCGCCCAGAAGATCGCTGAAGAGCTCGCAGGCATCGACTCCGCACACGCTGAGGCGTTCCGCACCAACGCATCCACCTTCTCCAAGGAACTGGACGCACTGAACGCAGCAGCTAAGGCAATCGCCGGTGAAGGCAAGAAGTACCTGTCCACCGAGCCCGTGCCGGACTACCTGATTTCCTCCACCGGCGCAGAGAACGCAACCCCCAGCGAATTCGCTGAGGCAGCCGAAGCCGGCAACGACGTCCCCGCACTCGTCCTGAAGGAAACCAAGGACATGGTCACCGAGAAGAAGGTCCAGCTGCTCGCCTACAACGAGCAGACCTCCACCTCCCAGACCAACGAGGTGCTGCAGGCAGCTAAGGACGCCTCGGTGAACTACGTATCCTTCACCGAAACCCTGCCGGAAAACACCAACTACCTGGCATGGATGAAGACCAACGTCAGCAACCTCGAAAAGGCGCTCTCCTAAGTGACTGACAACAATAACGGTGCCGCCCCCGCGATTTCCATTCGCGGGGGTAGCCTCGCTTTCGGGGCCCGCACCCTCTGGAAAGATCTAACCCTCGACATCGGCGCGGGCGAATACTTCGCCGTGCTCGGACCCAACGGCTCCGGCAAGTCCACCTTCCTCAAAGTCGTTCTCGGCCTGACCGGACTCAACGCCGGTGAAATCTCTGTGCTCGGCAAGCCCGCACGCCTGGGCAACGCCGGCGTCGGCTACGTACCGCAGCAGAAGTCCATCCCCACCTCCACCCCGATGCGCGCCCGCGACCTGGTGGGACTAGGCGTGGACGGGCATCGTTGGGGCATCCGCCTGCACGGCCGCAAATACCGCGCCAAGGTGGACGAGCTGCTCGAAGCCGTCGGCGCGACCGAGTACGCAAACGTGCCGGTGGGCCTGCTCTCCGGCGGTGAGCAGCAGCGCCTGCGTATCGCTCAGGCGCTCGCGAACGACCCGAAAATTCTGCTGGCTGATGAGGCGCTGCTCTCCCTGGACCTCAACCACCAGTACGCGGTGGCTGAGCTGATTCACCGGTTCAACCGTGAACGCGGCGTGGCGGTGGTATTCGTGACCCACGAAATCAACCCCATCATTGAGCATGTGGATCGCGTTCTCTACCTGGCGAATGGCCGTTTCACGGTCGGCTCGGTGGAAGAGGTCATGACCAGCGAGACTCTCACCTCCCTGTACGGAACCCCGGTGAGCGTGCTCAAATCTAATGGCCGTTACGTGGTGGTGGGTGAGACTCACGCCAGCGACCACTGCCATATTGAGGGCACCGACCAGAACATTCACGGCTCCCACCTGAAGTCTGGTCTTTCTGAACCGCAGCGCACCCTACACCTTCCGGGAGGAACCACTCGATGACCATTCTTGCTTCCCTCCCCGCCCTGGCTCCGGTTGCCGCCGCGCAGAATGATTTGCTCTCCCGCATTTTCGTCTTTGACCGCTACGGTGAGCTGCTGCAGATGCTGCAGAACTCCATTTTTGCTGGCGCTGTTCTGGGCCTTATCGGTGGTTTCGTGGGCATTTTCGTGATGATGCGCGACCACGCCTTTGCGGTGCACGGCGTCTCTGAAATGTCTTTCGCAGGTGCCGCCCTTGCCCTGTTGCTCGGCTATGACGTGGTGACCGGCTCCATGGTCGGTTCGATTGCCTCGGCTCTGCTGATTGCCTTTCTGGGTTCTAAGGCGAGCAATTCGAACTCGGTCATTGGTGCGCTCATGCCGTTCGGCTTGGGCTTGGGTATTCTCTTCCTCTCCCTGTACCAGGGCCGTAGCGCGAATAAGTTTGGTCTGTTGACCGGCCAGATCGTGTCTGTGGACGCCGACCAGCTACACACCATGATTATTGGTGCGGTGGTTATTATCTCCCTGCTGGTGATGGTGTGGCGTCCGCTGAGTTTCGCCTCCCTGGACCCGGAGGTCGCGCGCGCTAAGGGCGTGCCGATGCGCTTCCTATCCCTGGTGTTCATGGTGATTCTGGGTATTGCTGTGGCGCTGTCGGTGCAGGTGGTCGGTTCGCTGCTGGTGCTGGCACTGCTGATTACTCCGGCGGCTGCGGCGATGCAGGTGACTGCTTCCCCGGTGCGCACCCTGATCCTGTCGGTGCTGTTCGCGGAGGCGTCCATTGTGGGCGGTATTCTGCTGGCTCTTGCCGGTTCGCTGCCGATTAGCCCCTACGTGACCAGCATTTCCTTCCTGATTTACGTGGTGTGCCGTGTGATTGGTGGCGTGAAGCGCCGCCATAGTGCGTCGGGCCGCCAGCTGACTGAGAAGGTGTAGGACCTATAAAGCACAGGACCTATAGAAAGAGCCCCACCTCGGGAATGAGGTGGGGCTCTTTTGTTGTCGTGCATAGGTGCCGCGGTGAAGGGGGATGTCCCGGTGCGGCGTGGGCTTAGTCTGCGTGGGGTTGCGTGGCCCTGTCCAGATGCCCTGTGTGTCGTGCTGTTGCGGCATCAAAAATCTTTGAGAGCACCAATCTTTGAAGGGGCTAATCTTTGAAAGCGCCGTATCCTTCGTTGAGAAGGTTTTCCCTCGAGGAGGGGCTCCTCAGAATGAGGGGCTTGGGGGTTGCGGCTTAGCCTGCAATGTTAGCGTGCAGTGCCGCCCTGCGATTCTTCCTCGCGACGTGCCAAAGTGCAGTCCGGGCAGTAACCGGTCACTTCAACCACGTGCTCCAGCTCCGAGAAGCCGTGCTGCTTGCCCATCGCCAGTGCCCAATCCTCAAGGGCGGGTGCTTCCAGCTCAATGGCGGTGCCGCATCGGCGGCAGAGCAGGTGGTGGTGGTGATCTTTCACCCGGCAATGGCGGTACAGGGTCTCACCCTCAATACCCTTGACCGAGTCCAGCTCACCGGCGTTAGCCAGCGACTGCAGCACACGGTAGGTGGTTGCGAGAGAGACCTGTTCCTTGCGGTTCGCGAGGATCAGGTGCAGATCCTGTGCTGAGATGAAATCGCCGAGTTCTTCCATGGTCGCCTTGATGATGCGACGCTGGCGGGTATTTCGGGCTTCGGCGGGCTTCGTAATTCTCCGTACGGGAATATGAGTGTCCATTGCTGAACCTTTCGGGGTGGAGATCCGCCCCATTGTGTGGTCGATCTTGTCTTACGACTTTACACTAGAGGCGTTCAAAAGGTGGTTGATTTGCGCTTTATCTCAAAAATTGAAGTCACCAACAGGCACGAATGAGGGTTAACGGTAGACTAAAACTATGAAAATGACGAAGTACACCCACTCATGTATCCGCCTTGAGAATGAGGGGCGCACCCTCGTTCTTGACCCCGGCAACTTTGCCGCTGAAGGCGAACACGCCACCGCGCTGGAAGGCGCCGATTACCTGTTCGTGACCCACGCGCATCCGGATCATTTTGATGGCCCGTCGGTGCTGCCGCTGATTGCTCAGCGCGCCGAGTCGCAGACCCCGTTGAAGATTTGGGCTCCCGAGGCTGTTGCCCAGGTCATTAAGGAGGCTGTGCCCGCAGCCGAGGTCACCGTTGTTTCCTCTGATTCTGAGTTCAGCATCCCCGGTTTTGAGGTGAAGACCTACGGCGGTCAGCACGCCCTGATTCACCCGCTGATTCAGACCATCGCCAATGTTGGTTACCTGATTAACGGTGCCGTGTACCACCCGGGTGACTCGCTGGTGGTTCCTCACCGAGTGCGTGCGAATACCGTTCTGGTGCCGATTCACGCGCCCTGGTCGAAGGTTCAGGAAGTCATCGATTTTGTGATTGCGACCGGCGCTCAGCGTGTGGTTCCGATTCACAACGGCATGATTAACCAGAACGGCACCGGCATTATTGAGGGCCTGGTGACGAACTTCGGCGCGAAGTACGGCACTGAGCTGAAGCACTTGAACCCCGGTGAGAGCATTGAGGTTGAGGCGTAAGCCTGACCGTTGAGCTTCAACCGCGCCGATGACGGCGCATAAAGGAGAGTATTATGAGCACGATTTTTACCAAGATTATTGAGGGCGAGATTCCCGGCCGCTTCGTCTGGAAGGATGAGCACTGCGTCGCCTTCATGGACATTATGCCCCTGTCGGAAGGTCACCTGCTGCTCGTTCCCCGCGCTGAGGTCGACCGTTGGCCCGACCTTCCCGAGGAGCTGGCAACGCACCTGTTCGCTGTGGCGCATAAGATTTCTGGTGCCCTGGACCAGGCCTTTGATAAGGACCGTGTGGCTCTGATGATTGCGGGCTTCGACGTTCCGCACACCCACATCCACCTGTTCCCGGCTGACGGCATGGCTGATTACGATCCCGCTAACGCGAAGAAGGACGCGACCGCCGAAGAGCTGGACGCGGCCGCTGAGAAGGTGCGTGCCGCCCTGCGCGAGCGCGGCCACGGCGAGTTCGTGCCCGAGGCATAAGCGCTTCCCGCAGCATAGTGTGTAGCTACTTAACACGAAGGAGCCGCCCTCTACAGATTTGTAGAGGGCGGCTCCTTCGTCGTTATACCCAAACGGGCGAGAAGTTTAGTGCTTTTCAGCCTTGGAGATCTGCTCAGCCAGGTCCTCGGGGGAGAGGTTAGCGGAGGAGAACTCGGGGGTCAGCGGCAGGTGCAGCTGCAGACCGGTACCGGGGCAAATCTCGACCTTTGCGGAGCGCAACTTGAAGTCGACCACGTGGCCGCCGCGGGTGCGCTCGTCATCGATGAAGTGGGCGTGGCAGCCGGGCACCGAAATGCCCTGCTCATAGATGGGGGTGCGGAAGCCAACGATCGTGCCGGTCACGTTGTCGAACTGGACGATGTCTTCGTTCTCGGTGGCGTCTACCATCTTGGGGTAGGGCTTTTCCTGCTTCTTCACGGTGCGGGTGCGGACCCACTCGAACTCGCCGTAAATCTTGATGGCGTACATGTAGTTCTTGGAGACGGTGAAGTCATCCAGAATGTGCGAGGCAGACTTGCGCAGCAGGTTCTGCGGCAGTTCGCGCTTAATCATGGGAACGAAGTTGGTGACCACGGCGTAGGGGGTCTGCTGGCGCAGGTCGGGCAGGGATACGGAGCCGTCGTGGCGCACCTGGTAGCAGACGCCGTCGAGGACGACCATTTCGCCGTCGAGGCCGTTGAAGGTACCCACACCGAAGTTGCCGTGGCTCAGGAGCTCACCGATGGTCATCTCGCCATCGTAGATGCCGTCCAGCAGCTGGGACATGAGGCCGGTCTGAAAAACTTCGTTACGGAAAACAGTTTCACCGTTTAGGATGGTCGGCTGATATGCCATGAGATTTCTCCTCGTTACAGTGGATGCGGCGTCAGACGGGTCGGTCGGTCATCGGCGATACTCGCCCCAGCAGATGCTGAAAGTATGAAGGGCGGCGGGGAGAACACGGCGTTCAATGTCGTTTCTCGCGGAATTCGTAGGTGCCGCCGGCCGGGCGCACGCACTTTCATTGTACGCCCGTGCAGGAAGAACCCCGGGACTAGCGGGTACGACATCTTATGATGTGACCCTTGCACGGATCACCCAGGCACGGATTACCCAAGCGTGAATTACCCAAGCGCGGCTGACATACCGCAAGTGACATGAGGGCATAAAAATAGACTGGCGTTCCCTCCGGTTGCACGACAAAAAGGGAAGGAACGCCAGCACCAACAGCTTAGCCCTTAGAGCCGCTCTAAGCGCAACTCTAAACGCAACTAAGACACATCAGGCCCACTGAGGCAGAAAAATATTAGACACGAACCGTCGCCAAAAGTGGCCCGGTGAACCTGCCTCCCCGCAGAAACCCTCTGCAGAACCCTCTCAGACCGCAAACTCCACAGAATACACAACAACGGCCTATACGCTCCCCAAGGAACGTATAGGCCGTTGCCTGTTTTCAGATTAGACGCCGTAGTACAGCTGGTACTCAAGCGGGTGCGGAACCAGCGAGAGCGGCTCCAGCTCGTTCTTACGCTTGTAGTCAATCCACGCCTGAATCAGGTCCTCGGTGAAGACGCCACCCTCGAGCAGGAAGTCGTGGTCAGCCTCCAGAGCAGCCAGCGCCTCCTCCAAGTTAGCCGGAGCCTTCTTGATGTCCTTAGCCTCTTCGGCGGGCAGCTCGTACAGGTCCTTATCGATCGGTGCCGGCGGCTCAATGCGGTTACGGATACCGTCCAGACCAGCCATCAGCTGAGCAGCAAACGCGAAGTAGGGGTTAGCGGAGGGGTCCGGTGCGCGGAACTCCAGACGCTTAGCCTTCGGGTTGGTGCCGGTAATCGGGATGCGGATACCTGCGGAACGGTTACCCTGCGAGTACACCATGTTGATGGGAGCCTCGTAGCCGGGAACCAGACGCTTGTACGAGTTCACGGTCGGGTTGGTGAACGCCAGAACGGCGGAGGAGTGCTCAATCAGACCGCCAATGTACCAGCGTGCGGTGTCAGAGAGGTTGGCGTAGCCGCGCTCATCGTAGAAGAGGGGCTCGCCGTCCTGCCACAGCGACTGGTGGCAGTGCATACCGGAGCCGTTGTCACCGAACACAGGCTTGGGCATGAAGGTCACGGACTTGCCCCATGCGTCTGCGGTGCCCTTGATGACGTACTTGAACTTCAGCAGGTCGTCAGCAGCCTTGGTGAGGGTGTCGAACTTGTAGTTGATTTCTGCCTGGCCGGCTGCGCCCACCTCGTGGTGGCTACGCTCAACCTCAAGGCCAACCTCGTCCATTGCTACGCACATTGCGTCACGCAGGTCAGCCTGCTTGTCGACGGGGGAGACGGGGAAGTAGCCGCCCTTGACGGGGGTCTTGTTGCCCAGGTTGCCGCCCTCTTCCTTGCGGCCGGTGTTCCAGGGAGCCTCGTCAGAGTCGATCTTGTAGAATACGGAGTTCGGCTCGACCTGGTAGCGGACGTCCTCGAAGACGAAGAACTCAGCCTCGGACGCGAAGAACGCGGTGTCTGCAATGCCGGTGGACTGCAGGTAAGCCTCAGCGCGCTCAGCGACGCCGCGGGGGTCACGGTGGTAGGGCTCGCCGGTGCGGGGGTTCACGATGGAGCAGATGATGACCAGGGTCTTCTCAATGCGGAAGGGGTCAACGTACGCGGACTGAACATCGGGGATCAGCTGCATGTCGGACTCTGCAATGCCCTGGAAACCGCGAATGGAAGAGCCGTCAAAAAGCTGGCCGTTGACGAAGAAATCGTCATCAATCGCCTTAGCGGGCAGATTGAAATGCTGCTGCACGCCGGGCATGTCGGTGAATCGGATATCAACGAAGACTACTTCTTCGTTCTTGATAAAGTCGAGAACTTCCTGGGGGCTGGTAAACATGAGGACTGCTCCTTGTTTGACTGACCGTGAAGGAGGGTATCTTCCCTCATAGCATTCAGTCTGTGGTTTAGTTTTTGGCCGCGGGCAAAACCCTGTGACATATCAAGCATAGTGGTTATTTTTTGCGCGTGCGTGACTATCGTGTTTCGGTAATGTTACAAATCCTGGAAAGGAGCTACATCTGCGTTGCCTTATGAAACACAGCAGGGATGTTCACGCCCTCTAGTAACGCTAGCCGCAGCGCCAACAACAGAGCAATAACCGGGTGTAACAAAAGGCTCCGGCCCTCCCACTTGGGGGAAGAGCCGGAGCCTTCAAAACCCTATATCAGCGCCTCGCTTAGCGGCCGCGCATCGCACGACGGTCGGGGCGAGCACGCATCGGGTCAACGCCCTTAGGAACAGCGTTCATCGGGTTACGCATAGTGTTCAGGGTGCTCAGGCGACCAGAAATAGCCTGCATTTCCTGCTGAGTCAGAGCCTTCGGAAGCTTGTTCATCGTCTTCACAACGTCCTTGAGCTCAACCTGACCCTCTTCATGACCGGTCTCAATCACGTGAACCGGAACGCCGGGAGCCACACGGTTCAGGTGCTTCTTCTCGGTGTTCACCAGGGAAGTCACGCGGCTGTGAGGGCCCTCGGTCACCAGCACAATACCGGGACGGCCCAGCGCACGGAACACCAGATCCTGGTGGCGGTTTGCAGCAACGGGCTGCTCCTCAACAATCCAACCGCGGCGCACCGAGTTCATCGCCGCACCACTACGACCGGGCTGGTTCTCAATCTGAGCAAAAGCCGCAGTCTGCGCGCGGCGACCCAGCAGAAGCATCGCCACGATAGCGGCAACGCCCAGACCCAGAATCAGGAAAGTAATCCAGTTACCCAGAGCAATACCGATGAGGAGGAAAACCAAAAGGGTACCCAGAGCCGACAGACTCAGAATCCAACCGATATTCGGGTCGGACTTCTTGGTCATCTGGTAGACCTGCTTCATCTGGGCGAAAGTGCCCGGAGTGCGTTCCTTCTTCTTTTTCTTCTCTTCGCGCTTATCTGCCACGATTCTTCCTCGGCTGGTTCTTCCGCGGCCCCGAGAAGCGCCTCAAACGCTCACGGAACCATAGTGACGTAACGATGCAGTGTATGCCTGCAATTTTTCTAGTTTACCCTACCCACATAAGGGGCGGGGCATAAGGGGAGGCTCCCCGAACACCGGACGAACACCGGGTTCGAGGAGCCTCAACGCTCTCAGAAAGATTCTGAAAAGGCTTAGTAGCCTGCAGCCACCAGGGAGGAGGCTTCCTGCAGGGCTGCACCCTCACCCTCAATGTGGGCAAGGTTCTCAGGAATCGGGTAGCCGTTCTTACGCATTGCACGAGCCCACAGGCGACCTGCACGGTACGAAGAACGAACCATCGGGCCCGCCATAACGCCGGCGAAACCAATCTCCTCAGCCATGTTCGCGAAGTCCACGAACTGCTGTGGCTTCACCCAACGCTCAATCGGGTGGAAGAGCGGGCCGGGGCGCAGGTACTGGGTGAGGGTAATGATGTCACAGCCAGCATCGTGCAGATCGCACAGCGCCTCGTAGATCTCCTCATCGGTCTCGCCCATACCCAGAATCAGGTTGGACTTGGTGACCATGCCGCCTTCCTTAGCCTGGGTAATAACGTCCAGGGAACGCTCGTAACGGAACGCCGGGCGAATCTGACGGAAGATACGGGGGACGGTCTCCAGGTTGTGCGCGAAAACCTCAGGCTTAGCGTCAATCACCTTCTGAACATGCTCGGGAACACCCTTAAAGTCGGGGACGAGCATCTCAACGCCGGTGTTCGGGCACATCTTGTGAATCTGGCGGGTAGTCTCTGCGTACAGCCACGCACCGCCGTCTTCCAGATCGTCACGAGCAACACCGGTCACAGTTGCGTAACGCAGACCCATGACCTTCACGTTCTTAGCAACCTTGAACGGCTCAGCGTAATCAACAGCAACGGGCTTGCCGGTCGCAATATTGCAGAAATCGCAACGACGGGTGCACTCGGAGCCACCAATCAGGTAGGTTGCCTCGCGGTCTTCCCAGCACTCGTAAATATTGGGGCAGCCGGCCTCTTCACACACGGTGTGCAGACCCTGACCGCGAGCAAGCTCGCGCATCTCGTTGTATTCGGGGCCAACAATAGCCTTGGTCTTAATCCAGTGAGGCTTCTTCTCAATGGGAACCTCAGCGTTGCGGGCCTCCACACGCAGTAGCTTGCGTCCTTCAGGTGCGGTGCTCAAAAGTTTTCTCCTTGGTCTCGGTGTGCCCTCTGTGCAGGTGGGCCACCTTCTATATTACGCCCGCTCAGGCGTAGGTGAAACTGGTTTTCGTATATGACGAACAAAGCCGGATGCGTAACGTGTACGGCCCGTTCGATGCTTCTTGGCTGCGTCTAACCCTGTGTTTAGTTCTGCGTTTAGTCCTGCGCCGCGACGGGCTCGAAGGACTCCGCCAGACGGTCCTGATACTTCAGAAGCTCCGCCTCCAGCGGCTCCAAAATATCGGCGGGGGTGACGGTGCGACCCAGCTGCTCCGAAATCGTGGTAACGCCGGCATCGCTAATACCGCAGGGAATGAACTGCTGGAAAGGCGCGGTGTCGTTGCAGCAGTTAATTGCGAAGCCGTGCATGGTGGTGTTACGCGAAACACGCATGCCCAGCGCCGCAATCTTCTTGTCCTGGGTGACGCCGTCGCCCAGAATCCACACGCCGCTACGGCCCTCAACACGCTCACCCTTAATGCCCAGACCAGCCAGGACGTTAATGATGATTTCCTCGATGATGCGCACATACGCCACCACGTCAATGGGCTCGGGAAGGCGCAGAATCGGGTAGCCGGTCAGCTGGCCGGGGCCGTGCCAGGTCAGCTTGCCGCCGCGGTCAATCTTGACGACGGGGGTGGACTTGTCTGCGGGGTACTCGTGGTCTTCGGTGCGTTTACCGGCGGTAATCACTGCCTCGTGCTCAAGCAGAAGAATCGTATTCTGGCGGGTGCGGTTAGCCACCTCATCGTGGATGCGGTACTGCTTGTCCAGGCACTCAACATAGTTCACATAGTTCGGGGCGAAGCCCACGCGTTCAATCGTCACAGACATACTTTCTACCTTAGTACTGCTAGTGGAGGGAAGAAAATTAGGGCGCCCTGAATCACGTGATGAGCGAACACGTCGAAATGTTACGTGAGGGCGTGCTCGGGGGCAGGAAGGATGAATGGGTAGGTAAATGTCTGAATTTATCTATAGGACTCTTTGGAGTATTTGAAATATTTTAGCTTGCTTGAATATATTATTTGATGCAATTTGATAACATGATGGTATGAGAAGCAACGAAGCACACGTTCTGGAAAGCATCGCCAACCCGGCTCTACCCACCCTGCAGATCGTCGAGTACCGGGGTGAAACCACCGAGAACGCGCCCTCCGTAACCTCCGCGCACCCCGTGCGCCCCGTGCGCCCCGTGCGCCCCCTGCATTCGGGACGCTACACCCTGCGCACCATTCCGCTGTCTGCCCAGTCTGCCCCGCCGGTTCCTAGCGCACCTACCCTGCGGGCGGCAGCCAACGGGTACGGATTCGAGGAAAACACGGATGCATCCGCTCAGCGGCACGCCCAGACCCCGCAGGTAGCCGCCGCCCTACGCAACGCGCCCGGACTCGCCAAGCTCCACGCCGTTACTAGTGAGAGCACCGATAGCGCCGACCAGCTGTGCCTCTGGTACGAGCCCCTCGACGCGGGCACCCTCGACAAGCTCCTGCGCGCCCGCACCCTGACCCCCGCCGAAATCATGACCCTGGCGCGAACCCTGCACCGGGCGCTCAGCAGCCTCAAAAAAGTGGGGGAGGGGCGCGCCGAACTCAGCGCCGAATATATTGCTCTGAGCGCCGCCGGAGTGCCCAAACTCCTGCTACCTGATGCTGTCTATCGTGAAGCGGCTGCCCTAGACACGGAACAGCTCACCGCCGCCCAGGGCAACTATGCACGCTCCGCAGCCGCCCTGCTCTGGCAAGCCGCCTGCGGGCACACACCGGAACCCTCCGCCGCCCGCGTACCTCTCTCACTGCGCATGGTCTCACCGCAGATGGGAGCCACCGGCACCGCCCCCGAAGGGGCGCCCAGCAGCGAGTGGATTGAACGCCTCGGCAGAGCCCTCGAATACCTGCTGGACGCACCCGCCCAGGAGGCGGCGCTCGCCGGACTGAGCTCCGTGGTCGCCCTCGCGGAGGAGGTACCGCCTCGCCCGTTCAACGTCTACCTGAGCTGTTCAGAAAGAGCCCGCGCCCTAATTCCCGCAGCCGTGGAGCCTGCACCGGTACAGAAACTCTCAAAGGCGCAGAAAGCGCAACGCTACCTGGCGGAACACCTACCCCGCCTGAAGAAGCCGTTGAGCCCCACAAAGAGTCCCGTGAAGACTCCGCCCGCCCTAAAGGGCACAGAAGCGGCAGGCGCATCCCGCCTCACGGTGCTGCGCGGCGCGTTCTCCCGCCCCACCGCGAGGCTGGGACTGACTGCGCGACTGGGCATCGCTGCGCTCGCGCTGGGGGCTATCGCGCTGCCGCTCGGGTTCACCCTCTACGGGCAGAACGCCTCGGTAACGGCACAGCCCGTATCCGCTCAAGCCGTGAACGCAACGGGGGAGCAGGCACCCGACGGCACGGCAACGCAGGATCAGAGCGCAGAAGATAAGGCATCGCAGGGCGAACAGATCCTACGAGCCCTCATCGACCAGCGGAACCACGAACGCCGAGCGCGAGGCGGCGCAGAGCTCACCCTAGACACCGCCGAAGAACTCAGCCGCGACAGCGAGAACATCCGCGTGATGGCGGTGGTCTCCGCACCCGGCTACCGCGCCGATAAAACCGAGCAGGAAGCCCGTAAACTCAGCGAAGAAAACGGTGTCACCCGCCAGAAAGTCATCTTCGACCTGCACCGCGGGGAGAAAGGCTGGGAGATAGCCCGCGCCGAACCCGTCCCTGCATAGCTGACACCGTAGAAACGCGGGCACAACAAAAAAAGCAGACACAACAAAAGCGGCGGCCCCACCCACCGAAGTGGATGGAGCCGCCGCTTTTTGCTCACCGTCCGGGAAAACCCGGAGAGCTACGCTCGGCTACCCATCAGGGCACCGCCACAAGGAAACTTCCTTGAATCTTTGCAGGTCTTAGAGGCCCAGCTCAGACTCGAAGTTTGCCTCCTCCAGGCGGGTCTTGACGGTGTGCAGGAAGCGACCAGCGTCCGCACCGTCGACCACGCGGTGATCGTAGGTGAGGGACAGGTAGCACATGGAGCGGATAGCGATAACGTCGTTACCGTCAACATCCTTAACAACCATGGGGCGCTTCACGATAGCACCGGTACCGAGGATTGCAACGTTCGGCTGGTTGATGATCGGGGTGTCGAACAGTGCACCGAAGGAACCAATGTTGGTGATGGTGAAGGTCGAACCCGACAGCTCCTCGGGGGAGATGTCGCCGGTACGTGCGCGGCCACCCAGGTCGGCAATAGCCTTTGCCAGGCCAGCAATGCCCAGGTCAGAAGCGTTCTTGATGACCGGAACCAGCAGACCCTTGGGGGTGTCCACAGCAATAGCGATGTTCTCGGAGCCGTGGTAGGTGATCTGCTTGTAGTCTTCGGTCATGGAAGCGTTCAGAGCGGGGTGCTGCTGCAGAGCCTCAGCGGAAGCCTGGACGAAGAAGGGCAGGAAGGTCAGCTTAGCGCCCTCACGAGCAGCGAAGCCGTCCTTAGCCTTTGCACGCAGCTGAACGATGCGGGTCACGTCAACCTCGGTGACCTGGGTCAGCTGGGTGGAGATGTCCAGGGACTCACGCATACGCTTTGCAATAACCTGGCGGATACGTGCGGTCTTCTCGACGGTGCCACGCTTGGGGGAAACCTCGAAGGTGTGCGGTGCCTTTGCGGAACCAGCAGCCGGAGCAGCAGCTGCAGCGGGTGCAGCAGCGGCGGGAGCAGCGGAACCCTTAGCAGCGATAGCAGCCTGAACATCCTGCTTGCGGATGCGGCCACCAACACCGGTGCCCTTGACGGTGGACAGGTCGATGCCGTTGTCCTTAGCGAGCTTACGGACCAGCGGGGTCACGTATGCTTCGCCCTCAGCAGCTGCCGGAGCGGCAGGTGCAGCGGGAGCTGCAGGAGCTGCGGGGGCAGCCGGAGCAGCAGCGGGTGCTGCCGGAGCTGCGGGAGCCTCAGCAACCGGAGCGGGTGCAGCCGGAGCGGGTGCAGCGGGAGCAGCCGGTGCAGCAGCAGCGGAAGCGTCGCCGATGATAGCCAGAACCTGGCCAACCTCTGCGTCCTCATCCTCGGGGATGCGGATCTCGAGCAGGGTACCTGCTACGGGGGAGGGAACCTCGGTGTCAACCTTGTCGGTGGAAACCTCAACCAGGGGTGCGTCAACCTCAATGGTGTCGCCGACCTCAACGAGCCAGCGGGTAACGGTACCCTCGGTCACGGACTCGCCCAGTGCGGGCAGTACTACGGTGTGGGACATAATCTTTCCCGTTCTCCTTGTGAATGCTTGAACTAGAAAAATGTGAGCGGTGACCCGGATGCGCGCCGTATGCGTTGAAGCACGTCGACGCGCATCCGGATAGGGGCGTTGTTCAGCGGATACGCCCGGCAACCGCTAACGACCAACGGTCGTCAATACTAAGCTGACGCGCTAACGCCAGTCAGCAAAAATTATGCGCTGTGCAGCGGGGTGCCGTTCAGGACCATTGCAGCCTCACCCAGGGACTCGTTCTGAGTCGGGTGTGCGTGGATGAACTTAGCGACGTCCTCGGGGAATGCTTCCCAAGCAACCCACATCTGAGCCTCACCAATCTGCTCACCCATGCGCTTACCAATAGCGTGAACACCAACGATGGGGCCGTCCTTCTGGCGGACAACCTTCACGATACCGGTAGCACCGAGGATAGCGGACTTACCGTTACCAGCCAGGTTGTACTCAGCGGTCTCAACGTTCTCAGCGCCGAACTTCTCCTTAGCCTTGGGCTCGGAGTAGCCAACGGAAGCAATCTCCGGGTCACAGAAGGTGACCTTGGGGATGTTGATGTCTTCAACGATGGTGGGGTTCAGGCCAGCGATTTCCTCAGCGACGAAGATACCCTGCTGGTAACCGCGGTGAGCCAGCTGAACGCCGGGAACGATGTCGCCAACAGCGTAGATGTTGCCAACGCCGGTGTGCAGACGCTCGTTAGCCAGGACGAAGCCGCGATCCATGGGGATGCCCTGCTCCTCGTAGCCCATATTTGCGGTGTTCGGGCCACGACCAACAGCGACCAGAACGATCTCTGCCTCGAAGACCTTGCCGTCAGCCAGGGTGACCTTAGCACCGTTAGCGTCCTGCTCAACCTTCTCGAAGAGGGTGCCGGTGTTGAACTTGATGCCGCGCTTCTTGAACGCACGCTCCAGAACCTTGATGATTGCCGGGTCCTCGTTGGGAACCAGGTTCGGCAGGCCCTCGATGATGGTGACGTCAACGCCCATAGCGTTCCACATGGATGCGAACTCGCAACCAATCACGCCGCCACCGAGCACGATAGCGCTCTTGGGCAGGTAGTCCATCTCCAGTGCCTCAGTGGAGGTCAGAACGCGACCCTCAATGGGCAGACCGAAGGTCTTGGAGACCGAGCCGGATGCCAGGATAATGTTCTTACCCTTGTACTCAACACCACCGACGGTGATGGTGTCCTGAGCGGTCAGCTTACCCTCGCCGGGGATAACCTCCACGCCCTTCATCTTCAGCAGGCCTGCAAGACCCTTGAACTTACCGGAGACGATGCCGTCCTTGTAATCGCGAACCTTGCCCATTTCGATGGACTGCAGAACAGCGTTAACGCCAACCTTGGACGCCTCGCGTGCCTCTTCAGCCAGCTCAGCAGCGTGCAGGTACGCCTTGGTGGGGATACAGCCGGTGTGCAGGCAGGTGCCGCCGACCTTTTCCTTCTCGATCAGGCCGACGGTGAAGCCTAGCTGGCGTGCGCGAATAGCTGCAGAGTAGCCAGCGGAACCGCCGCCGAGGATGAGGATGTCGAATTCTTGAGCCACGATATTGCTCCCTTGCATAGTTGTGGGGGCTAAAGACCCCTGCAATGAGTTCTTTACCAATTTATTGGTAGGTTCCCCAGCATGCGCGAAAGGCCCGCGACTCACAAAAATCGCGCGCCCCTCCGCGTACGCAGAAAAACACTTAATACAACAATACCCCCGTTGAGGGTCGTTTAAGTTCACTCAGGGCGGTTTTAGCTGATTAATCACCCAAACAGCGCAAATTTTTTACCACTCAAGAAAAGCGGTGCGTCATAGAACGGCGTGGTGACAGGACCACCACAGCGCTCACACAGAACGCAACTAAGAAAAGATACCAAGAAATGATGCCAAGGAAAGACGCAGCCAAGAAAAGACGCAGAGGAGGGCTTCCCGGCAGAAATACCGGAAAACCCTCCTCTGATTAGCTCTATGCTGTGCGGCTGCGCACCAGTTAGGATGCGCGCCCAGCGAAGCAGACTACTTGGCGTAGGACTGGATGAAGTTCACCAGGGTAGCGGTACCGAAGCCGGTACCCTCCTTCGGGGTGAAGCCGTAGGGCGCCTCCTCGTTGAACGCGGGGCCCGCAATATCCAGGTGAGCCCAAGGGATGCCCTCGCCCACGAACTCCTTCAGGAACAGGCCAGCAGTCAGCGCGCCACCGTAGCGGGAACCAATGTTCTTGATGTCAGCGACGGGAGACTCCAGGCTCTTACGCAGGTAGGACTCCAGCGGCATCGGCCAGTACGCCTCACCCGCAACGGCACCGGCAGCAATCACGCGGTCACGGATCTCCTCGTCACCGAGCAGAGCAGCAGTGCGCAGACCCAGAGCAGCCATAGCGGCACCGGTCAGGGTAGCGATATCCAGGATGACGTCCGGGTTCGACTCGGAAGCCAGAGCGATACCATCAGCCATGACCAGGCGGCCCTCAGCGTCAGTGTTCAGCACCTCAACGGTACGGCCATCACGCATGGTGATGATATCCTCCGGGCGCAGTGCGTGACCGCCGGGCATGTTCTCCGCCAGGCACAGGTAACCGGTCACAGCAACCGGCACATCCAGCTCAGCGGAAGCAACCACAGCGTTCAGCACGGCAGCAGCACCCGCCATATCGCACTTCATGGTCATCATCGAAGCGGCAGGCTTCAGCGAGTTACCACCGGTATCGAAGGTAATGCCCTTACCGACCAGAGCAACGTGAGCCTTCGGGTTCTCCGGGGTGTACTTCACAACTGCAAGAACCGGCTTGCGGGGCGAACCCTGACCAACACCGGAAATGCCGCCGAAGCCCTCCTCAGCCAGGCGGTCGTGGTGGAACAGCTCAATCTCAATGTTCGAGTAATCCTCAGCGACCTCAGCAGCGAACTCAGCGAAAGTCTCCGGGTACAGGTGCGACGGAGGCAGGTTCACCAGACGGCGAGCATCCTTAGCGGTCTCACCCAGAACCAGGGCGTGCACCAGAGCCTCTTCAGCCTCTTCCTGATCAATCGAAGAAACAATCAGAATGGACTCGATCTCTTCCTGGACCGAATCCTTGGTCTTGAAACGCAGGCCCTCCTCAACGAAGTTACCCAGCACAGCGCCGTGAGCAATAGCCTCAATTTCCTCGACCGAAGAAACACCGAAGTCGAAAGCAATCTCCTCAGCGGAACCAACCAGCTGACGAGCTGCAGAACCGGCAGCGTAACGCAGAGCGTCCAGGCGCTCCTGACCCTCAGCAGCATCAGAGCCCAGACCCGCCAGCGCCACAATGCCGGCACCGGTGTCCTCAAGGCCGGGCAGACGCAGCAGCTGGTCGGGTGCACCCGAGGCGCCCAGCGCCTCCAGCAGCTCGTTAATACCCTCAACGGAGTCCTCAGACAGGGAGCTCGGCGCCAGGTATGCGCCGTCCGAACCCTTCAGAACGCCCAGAATCAGAACGTCAGCTTCGAGCGCTTCAAGGTCGGTGCTGTGAATAGACAGAGACAGAGACATCGTTACTCCTTTGCGTATGTCTTCTCAAAATAGTCGGGGCACATCCTCGCGCCCGAAAAACTCAACTGTAGGCCCTCGAAGAGTGAGGATGAATACCGCCGCGCAAAGCCGCGCGGACTACTGCTTCTACTCTACACGGATATGCAGGAGGGCGTGAGGTTCAGCTCTCACCCCGACAGCCGACAGCACGGAAAAATGCGCAAGAAGCCGAGCTGCAGCCTCTTAAGAACCTCGACGAGGTGCCAAACAAGTTCACCTACTGCGAGAAAAGCCCGCACACTGTCGAGACAGTGCCGTAGTGGCATAAAATGAAAGACTACGGAAAGCGTCAGATAACAGAAGACGCCCCTTCGCCCCAACACCTCGGGTACCGGCAGAAAATACTAAGCCCACCCCGAACGCGGCGCGAACCAGACAGAAGTGAGGAGGCGTAATGCTCAACCCCGAAGATCTCTACTTAGCCAACACCAAAATATTGGACGACCCCAGGATGCACGGGCTAACCCTCATCATTGCCCTCTCCAGCCCGCAAGACGCAGGATCCACCGCAGGCCAGCTCGGACAGGTGCTGCTCAGCGAACTCAAAAACATTGAAATCGTCGAGTTCGACAGCGACCAGCTGCACGACTACCGTGCCCGCCGCCCCTACATCCGCTACGAAAAAGACCACTTCGAAAAGCCGCAATACCCGCAGCTGAAGCTCTACGCCGTAGAAGACAGCCTCGACAAGCCGTTCCTGCTGCTCACCGGTGCCGAACCGGACCTGCAGTGGCAACGCTTCGAAAAGGCGGTGCTGACCATCGCCCAGCGGGTCAAGCCTTCCCTGGTCGTGCTGGTTTCCGCATTCCCCATGCCGGTGCCGCACACCCGCCCCTTCCCGATTACCGCGCACGGCTCCCGCAAGGACCTGATTCGCGGCATCTCCCCGTGGAAGCCCAGCGCGGATGTACACGCGACCATCACCAACCTGCTCGAAGTGCTCTTCACCGAAAACGGAATCGACACCGTCGGCTTCGGCGTGAACATTCCCCAGTACATTTCGGAGGCGGACCTGCCGCAGGGCACCCTCACCGCCCTCGAACACGTGGGCATGGCGGCGCACCTCTCCCTGCCCACCGAGAACCTGCGCGAAGCCGCACGCCACGTGCACAGCCAGATTAACGATCAGGTCAAGCAGAACCCCGAAATCGGTCGCATGATCACGACCATGGAAGAGAACTACGACGAGAACTTCCGCACCTCCGACATTGCGGTTCCCCTCTCGCGACGCGACGCGCACAACGTGCCCAGCCGCGACGAGATTGGTGCGCTCTTCGAGCGGTTCCTCGACGAACAATAAAGCGTGCGCAGTAGGGGACGCTGCGAGGGAGTGCGAGACATAGGGGAGCGGAGGGTTGCCCGCCGCGAACCTGGCTCGTGGGTACCGTCTGGCACGTCGGATACCGCCCGCCAGGTATTGCATGACAGGTATTGCGTGACAGATTATGACGCGGCACCCCGCGCCACTGTGGATAAACCCCCGCGCACAAACGAACAATACGAATAAATCTGTGGATACTTCGGATACATGAACCGAAGTATCCACAGATTTATTTGTTTAACTCCGAACCCGCGCAAACCATGCCACCGTGAAGGCATGAACGCAAACAATACCTCCAACGGCAATACCCCCAACAACGACCACCTCCGCAGCGGTTACTTCCACAACGACCGCTTCCACGGCGGCTACGACACGCCCCCGCCCATCCGCAACGAATACGACGTGCTCAGCTGCGCCCTCCACCAGCACGGCTACTGGCCCGACCACTCACTCATCATCCTCACCGCAACCGACAACACCCTCGGCCCCAGCCTGCGCGTCAACCTACCCGACGAACCCTGCACCCACAGCGAACGCGCCGACTTCCTGCACGAAACCTTCGCCAAACTCCCCACCTGCCACAACGGCGAAACCCTCACCCGCTTCTACGCCATCATCATCGACGGCGACAACACCGTACGCCAACGCCAACTGCACCCCAACACCGCACAACTCGCCGCCATCGAAGAAATCCAACGGGACGTCGACACCCAAATCCCCATCAACGCATGGCTCCACCTGCTCCACGACCCGCGCATCGTCAGCGAACTACGCTGCGAAGACGTCATCTACGCAGGCGGCGCCAGCATCTGGGCGCTCAACCCCGAACAGCAAGCGCTCACCCTCCTCGCACCCATCGAAGAAATCCGCTACAGCGGCTACTACATCTGGCTTACCCGCCACGGCGACACCATCGCCGACACCGCCCACCACAACTACGCCCACAGCCCCTGGGACACCGACCCCACAACCAGCCCCGAAACACGCCACGACTGGGAAAACGCAGTAGAACTCTGGGACCACACCCACACCACCCGCCACGACGAAGCCCGCCAAAGCGTCCGCACCATCTACCGCCAAGCCCAAATCGATCTGTGCTACTGGGACGCCGCCATCAACGCCGCCGCGCACCTGCTCAACACCCACCCGGTCGATCACGCAGGCAACCCCGCCACCGGTGATGCGCCCACCATTGGCGACGCACTCCGCGAACTCATCCCCGCTGAAGTCGCCGGGCACCTACGCGCCTCCATCGCACCCGCAACCCTCAACCCCATCACCGCCGAAATGCTCACCTACCTCGCCGGCTACGGACTCAACCACGCCCAAAAAGCGCTCGCCTACCTGCACTACTCCGCCCAATACACCTACCACGCCTTCGGCGGCGAATACCCCAGCACCAGCCCTGACCGCGCGCCGCTCGAACCACCCCACTACGGCACCCGCATCACCCGCAAAACCTACATACCCGCCAGCTTCACCCACGCGTTCAGCACCGCACCCGGCATCGAACAGGGGTACGTACGCGCCGTGCCCGAAAAATGCGTGCAATGGCAAGACTGGATCCGCCGCACTCACCGCACTATTCAAGAGAGCCGCAGCATTCAACAGAACCGCAACAGTCAGCACGCCAACCTCAACGGCTGGGCACTCGAAAACCTCACCCCCGCCGACCTCGCCAGCGCCGCCGAACTCAACACCATCAGCCGCGAGGTGCTCTCGCGCCTCGCCGGACACCCCGAAGACCACAACGCCCACAACACATTCGAGAACCTCAAACAACGAATCGACGAAAGCTGCACCACCAGCGAATACCTCACCGAACGCCACGCCGTCTACACCCACTACCTCAACGCCCTCAAAGGAAAACTAGACAGCCCCCACTGGGCACGCCTCAACGCCCTCGAACTACTCACCAGCCTGCTCACACCCCACAGCACCGACGGAGAATACGCCGCCCTACGCAACATCCAAGCCTGGGCCAACTGGTACAAGGGCTACAGCACCTACACCCGCCTACTCCGCCAAGAAGCCCACCGCCACACATTCGGAAAGGACCTCAACATCCTCGACGTACACCTCAACGCAGGCAACCTACCCGCCTGGATCAAACACACTATCTGCGGCGAACCCGGAACGCACCGCCGACCCATCAGCACCCTCAAACCCCGAAAACCCTAAAAGCCGGTCGGTAACGGTGCTAACAAAACGTGGGAGGGGCGCGCCACCCCGGCACGCCCCTCCCACACACGCCCACTCCCACACACAACCGCACCCACCCAAAACACCCCCAAACCCACCCCGACCAGCGCGTCAAGTTGAAAGCAACCAAAAATCTGCAATACTTATATATTGACCCCGTACAGTCAATGCGCTACAACGCGCCCTCAAACCGCTCCACACAACGAGCAACGGAACCCTGCAAACCGCCCAACGCACGCGGAATAAAACCCGCCACCACAGCGTTAAACCGGACAAACGCAGCAAACACCCCGACCGAGGACGCCAGCACAGACTTGACAGGGTCTTAGGTGTTTTGCAAACAAAACACCCCACCACAAGCCAGAAAGGGTTCTAGTGGCACCTGCAACCAGCAAGAAGACCGCGACCGGCGACGCAACCGAAGAAACCGTCGCAAAAACCACCACCAAGACCACCCGCACCAAGAAGGCAACCACCAAAGCCGCAGCGGCAACCGAAGACACCACCGGCGCAACCGCCGAAACCGGTGCAGAGACCACTGCCGAAACCGAGGCAGACAAGCCCAAGCGCACCCGCAAAACCACCACCACCAAAACCGCAACCAAGCGCAAGACCGGTGGCCGCCGCAAAAAGAACGACGACGACGAATTCGACCTCGTACTCGACGAAGACCTCGAAATCACCGACGGCGAAGACGAAACCGAAGAAGAAGACGAAGAAACCGTAGCCAAAAAAGAAGAAAAGAAGGCCGCAGAAGAAGTAGCAGCCAAAGGCTCCGGCTTCGTCCTCACCGCAAACGACGACGACGACGCACCCGCACAGCGCGTCGTCACCCCCGGCGCAACCGCCGACCCCGTCAAGGACTACCTCAAGCAAATCGGCAAGGTCTCCCTGCTCAACGCACAGCAGGAAGTCGACCTCGCCAAGCGCATCGAAGCAGGCCTCTACGCCGAACACAAGCTCGCCGAAAACCCCGACATGGACAAAGACCTCAAAAAAGCCCTGCGCTGGGTCGTCCACGACGGCAAGCGAGCCAAAAACCACCTGCTCGAAGCCAACCTGCGACTCGTCGTCTCCCTCGCCAAGCGCTACACCGGCCGCGGCATGCTCTTCCTCGACCTCATCCAGGAAGGCAACCTCGGCCTCATCCGCGCCGTCGAAAAGTTCGACTACTCCAAGGGCTTCAAGTTCTCCACCTACGCAACCTGGTGGAT
>ERZ773233.365-NODE-365-length-31629-cov-7.343130_pt1 | contig 31629 bp, 53 predicted proteins | sample MGYA00580991_ERZ773233 | MGnify/ENA primary metagenome ERZ773233 (study PRJEB29015, sample SAMEA2738178) | human oral metagenome | biome: human oral; feature: human-associated habitat; material: saliva | place: China | collected 2161 ...
TTATTTTCCATGTTCCAATTCCTCCTTCGATAGTTGTGAATAGGCAATTTCTTGGTAAACTTCATTGCTTGCAAGAAGTTCCTTGTGGGTGCCTTGTCCCACGACTTTACCTTGATCCAAGACTAAGATCAGGTCTGCATCCATAATGGTTGAAATGCGTTGGGCAACGATTAACTTGGTCATGGATTGTGTTTTTTCAGCTAATACTTGACGCAAGATACGATCTGTCTTGTAGTCCAAGGCTGAGAATGAATCATCAAAAATGAGAATCTCTGGTTTACGAGCCAAGGCGCGTGCAATGGCCAGACGCTGTCTTTGTCCACCTGAGAAATTGGTCCCACCTTGAGCCACTTCTGATTCAAGACCAGCTTCCTTATCCTCTATAAAGTTTTTAGATTGAGCCAATTCCAGAGCTTGCCACATGGCCGTCTCACTTAGTGGCGTTTCTTGACTCTTACCAAAGTCGAGATTGCCCTTAACATCTCCAGAAAAGAGCACAGCTTTTTGAGGGATATAGCCAACTTTATTACGCAAATCTTCTAAGTCATAATTCTGAACATTGACGCCGTCTACTAGAATTTCTCCCTCTGATACATCATAAAAACGGGGTAAGAGGTTAACTAGAGTAGATTTACCAGAACCAGTTGAGCCGATAAAGGCAATGGTTTGCCCTGCTTCTGCCTTGAAGCTGACATGTTCCACAACTGCTTCTGAGTTTTTAGAGTAGCGGAAGGTTACGTCGCGGTATTCCACTTGACCTTTTACAGAAGAGTTTGCTGTCTGTGGGTGACTAGGATTTTCAATAGTGGAATGAAGGTCCAAGACTTGATTGATACGACCTGCAGAAACCAAGGTACGAGGCAAGACGATAAAGAGAGCACCCATGAGTAAGAAGCCCATTACCACTTGCATAGCATAGGACATGAAGACCACCATATCGCTAAAGAGGGGTAGACGCTCTGTCAAGCTAGCGTCGTTGATAAGATAAGCACCAATCCAGTAAATGGCAAGGACCAAGCCGCTAGAAATCGCCATCATAATAGGATTCATAATGGCCATTAAGCGACTGACAAAGAGATTGAGTCGTGTGACTTCATCATTAGCTTCTTCGAATTTCTTATCTTGATATTCCTCAGCATTGTATGCACGAACAACCCGAATTCCAGTCAAACTTTCACGGGTGATGCTATTGAGTTTATCTGTCAATTTTTGGATAACAGATTGTTTAGGAAAGGCCAGAGTCATGAGAACAGTTGTCATCAGAACATTGACAATGACTGCCACCACTACTGCCCAAATCCAGTATTCAGACTTGCCAAGGATTTTACCAATGGCCCAAATAGCCATGATAGGACCACGAGTGACCACTTGGAGTCCCATGGTAAAGAGCATCTGAATCTGCGTGATATCATTAGTCGTCCGAGTCAATAGACTGGGGATTGAGAAACGTTTAATTTCTGTCTGGGAGTAATCCAAAACACGATTAAAAATATCGCTTCGTAGATGAGCCGTATAGGATGCTGCAACTCGAGCGGCAAAAAATCCAACTGTTACAGATGATAGGAAGGCTAAGAATGACAAACCCATCATCTTAGTTGCTGGCGACCAAAGGTCTCCCAACTCCGTACCTGGCGTTCCGAGTAATTCTGTTATTTTTGAAACGTAAGTCGGTACTTCTAACTCTAGATAGACCGAGCAACAGGTAAAGAGAACAGTTATTAGAATCATGCCCCACTCTTTTCCTGTGATACGCTTAGCGAGTTTCTTCATTCTTACCTCCTATTTTTTCTACATTTGCTTGTAGTTTTCCAAGGACTTCTTCAAAGATAACGAGATTCTCTTCAGAAATACCATCAAGTAAACTACGGTCAATTCGGTCAAAAAAAGACTTAACTTGCTTCATTTGAGAGCGTGATTTTTCGGTCAAATGAACAAATTTCGCCCGTTTATCACTTGGACTCACCTCCAACTCTACCAAACCATTTTGCACCATACGCTTGACTAAATTACTAGCAACTGACTTGGTAATATTGAGTTCTTGTTCAATATCCTTGATGAGCGTCAGTTCTTGTTCATGTTCACGACGATCTAAAAAACGGAGAACCTGCCCTTGCGGGCCACCCATAAATTCAATCCCACAACGCTTGGCTTCCTTTTGAACCATGAGGTGTATCTGGTGCCCAAAACGTTTAAAGACCAACATCGGTTTATCCATGCTTTCTCCCTTCTAAGTAAAAATAGTTCTCATAAGAACATTTAAGTTTCTATGAGAACTATTTTATCATTTTAAAAAAAGATGTCAAGAAAAAAGTTTCCTTGAGAACTATTTGCTAATCATTGACAATAGTGGATAATTTATCTATAATAAGCCTAACTTATCATGTAAAGCGAAATTTTCGCACTAGAATTGGGAGAATTTTTAGATGAAACAAGAGAATCAGCAAATCTTAGGAATTCTTGCTATCATCTTTGGGGCCATCGCCCTTCTTGGGTCTTGGATACCAATTATCAACTATCTGTCATTAATTATTGCTGTCCCTACTTTAATCTTGGGAATTATCGGAATTGTCCTCAGTCCTAAAAAACAAAAAACCTTGGCTATTCTCGGAACCTCCTTTGCCCTTATTGCAATTATCGTTTCCGTAATAACTCAATTCCTTTTTTCGAATATCTTAAACGACTGGGTAACTAAATATAGCCACACTTATAGACAAGAGATTCCTTATTTTGAAGGAGAACAGGGTGGAAACCTACCAGACACTAGTATCGATGAATACCAAGACGAGGACGACATTGAAGAAGACCAGGGCTTTACTTGGACTCAAGACCAGTTTGATGCCTTAGTCGAAGGTGACCTTTCCAACAGAGGACAAGGCGGGAGCAATTACCAGGATGTTATTAACAAACATGGAATTCCAGACTCCGTTACAGACTCAAATAACGGTGATTATCAAACTAAAAGAATTTCCTACATTTCCCTTGGTTCAGAAAGCAAAGCCGTCATTTTAACCTTTGCAAAACAGGAAAATGGGCAGTTTCTTCTAATCCATAAATTTTCAATCGGCTTAGATCAAGAGCAACAAAAAAACTCAGATATGACTATTTAAATATAAAATAAAAAAGCGAACAGCATCAAAACTGTTCGCTTTTTTATTAAAATCCATCAACGTTAGTATAGATTTTTTGTACGTCTTCGTCATCTTCAAGAACACCGTAGAGTTTTTCAAAGTTTGCAAGGTCATCTCCTGAAAGCTCAACTTCTGATTGAGGAATCATCTCAAGTTCTGTGACTTGGAATTCTTCAATACCTGATTGAACACCGATTAAAGTCGTAAGATTTTCAGAAAACTTTTGAGCAATATAGAAATAATGGAAAGTATGTGCATCTTCGATTGACTGAATAGCCATATACTCTACTGCATCAAATTCTTTCTTGCTCAACTCTTTCATCTCAACCGTGAGCCTATCGGATACATATTTTTCAGTAGTTAAAGCGAACTTTTGAAGAGCAGTCTTGATAGCTTCTTTTTTGACGATTTTTATTAGTTTCTCGTCTTTATCAAATAAATATATCATAGTTTTTCATCTCTCCAAACTACTTCTTTAACTACCGCATTCGTAGCTGTGATAATACCAAGGTTTTTAACTTTGAAATTTTCTAAATCGCTAAATAAATCAAGTTCACTTAAAATACTACGGTTTTTATAAGTCGCTCTCACTTCATCTTGCTTAAATTCAATCACAATATCTTGATTTGCATCATAAGCACCAGTAAATGATATTATCTGTTTGCCACTTATGATTTTAACTGTGTCAGTCGCTTTTAATGTTGTAACCGTGATAGATACGGGCGTTACTTCAAATCTGCTACTCATTGAGATAATTCCTGTTGATTTCTTCACTTTTGATTTCTTGAAGCCGTCAGGAACTAACAAAGAAAAACGACTAACTACTGTTAGTGCGTTTTCTTCGATAGCATCTGCGCCGTTAAAAATAGCATAGTAATAAAAATCAGGTTCATCTTTAAATGATATTTCAAGTAAATTATTTTCATCTGTAGCATTTCTAAAAAATTGATTTAATTTATTGAATTGTTCCCTTAATTCAGCGCTTGAATTGGCTGTGAGTTGATATTTAATTTCTAAAACACGTTCAGGTTCTGAAATATCTTCAATCCAAACACCACGCCGTCCAGAGATTGATGTAGTTTTGACGGTTTGACCTACTAGACCTCTGCCAGTAACCGTTAATTGTCTATAACCGCTCACAACTGAATCTAGTGCATAGCCTTTTATTGTCATGTTATCGCTTGGCTCGAAAGCCACGTTTTCGTTATGTTTTTCTAGTTTTGAATATCCATACATAGCTTTCTCCTTTCTAGTAATTAGTAGCCAAAGTCAATTCCATTTCTTGAGCGCTTGTAATGTCTTCAGTAAATGCTCTATAAGTAGTGTTACCCATTTTAAGAACAATATCAGCAGATTGTTGTCCAACTGTGATTGTACCGCCGTTGAAGTCAACGGATGTATTATATCCTGACAAGCGCCCTAGTTCGCCATCTACTGCGCCTAGTTCGCTTTGCAAGTTGCCCGCTAAGTCTTTTCCAGTAAAGGCATCTATCGCCCCTTGTGCCATGTTCCCAACTGATTTCACGACTGCGCCAGCTTTACTGTTTACACCGATTACAAAACCTTCATCTGTATAGATACCAAACTGTCTGAATACTCGTGAAGGTGAATGAATACCAAGTAAACGTTTAGCGCCATTGATAGCGCCACTTACTGCGTTTGTAACTGAGTTAATCAAAGCGCCAGCGGCATTTCTAACACCGTTTACAAATCCCATAATTAGATTATGACCTACGTTTACAGCTTGACTGACAAAGTTTCTAGCAGATGCTACTGCATTATCAAAACCACTTCTTACCGCTGAAACAATACGAGGGCCAGCGTTTGTTACCGTGCTGACTAGATTATTCCAACCGTTCGTTACTGTATTTTTAATATTTTCAATAGCATTTGAAATACTTGATTTGATATTTTCCCAAGAATTAGCAATCCCACTCTTGATTTTTTCAAGTATCCCAGTCAAGAATGAAACAATACTATTCCATATATTTTGAATAGTGGTTTTAGTCGCTCCAAGCGCATTTGAAATAGCTGATTTAATAGCTTCCCAAGCGTTAGAAACAGCTGATTTGATACCTTCCCAAATTCCTGTCAAGAAACTTGTGATCGCATTCCAAATATTTAAAGTTTTCATTTGAATTAACGTCCAAGCGTTTGAAATGGTTTGCTTAATCATATCAAAATTGCCAGTTACTAAACCATAAATGGTTAATAATACCGTAGCAAATAGAATTTTGATAATTTCCCAAGCATTCGTAAATATAGCCTTGATTGTTTCAAATGTAGCTTGAATATTTGTCCATAGATTATTAAGAAATGTTGAAACTGTTTCAGAAATTGCTGTCCAAACTGGACTTATAAAATTTAAAACAGCATTCCAACCAGTTTCCCAAGCCGTCTGAATGTTTGTCAGTGCGTTTTGGAAGAAACTAGTTACTGCATCAATACCAGTTTGAATTGCTAATTTAATACCTTCCCAGATTGGCGCTAAAAATGTAATAAGGGCATTCCAACCAGTTTCCCAAACTGTTTTCAAAAATTCAAAGATGCCACTAAAAATTTGAACAATTCCGTCTAAAGCTTGTTGAATGATATTCTTGATATTTTCCCAAAGGTTACTCGCTGTTTCTTTGATTGTTTCCCAAGCGCCCGACCAGTCGCCGTTGATAATCTGCAATACTGCCTTAATGATACCCAAGATAAAATCAAGTCCAGCGCCTATTGTGGATTTAATCAACCCCCAAATAACTGAAATATATGTCCCAATAGCATTCCAAGCACTTTCGATAATAGGTGCTAAGAAATTGGTTACTGTCTCAACAACTGTTTTAATAGCATTCCAAACAGTCGTAGCCGTTTGCTCTATCAAAGCGTGGTTTTCATTCCACCAAGAAACAAGCGTACCCCAAATATCTTGAACAAAGCTAACAGCTTCTTGAATAGCACTTGTAATTGCAGTTTTAACCGCTTCAAATGCTGAATTGACCTTATTTCTAAACTCTTCACTTGTGTTATATACACCGACTAAGATAGCAATTAAGCCAGCTATAACTGCGATAACAACAAGGACTGGTGCGCTGATCGCTCCAAAAGCACTTGCAATAGTACCTAAAATACCGCTTCCGCCTTGCAATGCTGAAAATAGAGCTGAAACCTTAGATACTGCACCAGCTATTAAACTAATAGTGCTTATAAATTTACCAATAAAGGAAAGTACGCCACCTATTGCAATTAAAGCGGGGCCAGCCGATACTGCTATAAGCCCTACCCATTTCTGCCACGGCTCAAGTGGTAGATTGTCCCATATTGTCAAAAGAACCCGTACGACATTATCTTTGAATGTCAATACCGTTTCTTTTAGATTTTCAAATAAGCCGTATATATCAGCTTCGCCATGCCCTAGACCAGCTACTAAGTTTTCAAATGATGCTTTCATAGCTTGGAATGAACCCGAAACAGTTTCACTTGCTTCTTTAGCAGTCGTTCCAGTAATTCCTAGTCTATCTTGAGTAATTCCGATAGCTTCAATCAAAGTATGGAATGGAATATCTTTTACGTTTTGTGCTGTTGCTTCAAATTCTCCGTTCAAAACGCCTGACTCATTGACAAGTCGTGCCATTTCGCCAGCAGTACCACCATAACCAAGTTTAAGGTTATCTAACATAGTATAATTGTCCTTTGCAAAACCTTGATAAGCGTTTTGAATATCGGACATATTCGTTCCCATTTTATTAGCGTTATCTGCCATTTGTACGAGTGCTTTATCAGCGTATTGGGCTGCCTTCTCAGTATCTCCGCCTAAACCTTGTAGCAAGGTTGCAGAAAATGAAGTTACTTGTTGCATATACTGGTTAGCTGATACACCAGCGGTTTTAAACGCATTATTGGCATTGGAAAGAACGCTTGCGCCTTTTGCTTCCATCGTGTCATACATTGCTTGCGCTTCTTTTGCTGTGATGTTATATTTTTTAGCAAGACCAATAGCACTTGTACCGTTATCTTTAAATAGCGTTTCTACACCACCTAGACTTTGTTCTAGGTCAGCAAATGATTTGACAATACCAGTGATACCAGCTACTGTTGGTGCTGTCAAAGTAGCAGTCATACCACTACCAAGCTTCATTGCTGAAGCACCAACAGCTGAAAGACTGTTACTTACTTTGTCTAAACTTGAGCCAGTTTGATGCTTTAGGCTTTGTAAAGATGCTTGTGCTTCTTTCATACCACTTGAAAAATCAGAAACATTGGCTTTTAGTATGGCGGTAACATCAAAATTTGTTCCCATAGTTACCCCCTTTCTCTCATAGATTGATTAAGCCTTCTGTTTCTATCAGCAAGGCTCATTTTCTTTTGTTTGACTTGTCCGACATCATCTTTCCTAAAAATCTTGTCAAACTCGTCTTTATGATCGTAAAAATCGTCAAACGTTTTAAAGGCCGATCTTGCGCTTTTGCCTTTGCCTTTAGTAGCTTGAACTGTCTGATTAAACCATGCTTGAATTGCTGAATTGTACCGTCTATCTTCCTGTTGGATAAGATAAGCAGTATTATAGATTTCAAATTCTTCTAGCGTGGTGCGTGATGCTTCTTTAAAGGTCATATTATGTCTTGCTATAAGCAAGGCTATTGCTTCATCATAGCCAAAGTCTGAACCTTGATTTTCCCTTACTCTACTAGGTTCATTGCTTTTTTGAGTAGGGGAGATGCTTTTAACTCGTTCACAATTTCAGTAATAGTCTTGTCGTATTCGTCATTCAAAATCAAATCTTCAAGATATTTTTCAATCGCTTCGTTGCTTGGCTTGTGGTTCTCTGTGACTGTTCCAGCTTTGATAATGTCAACAAAAGCCATTGGATCATTAAGCGCTTGTCCAGCGTTGAATAAAGTCATAGCACCGTATCCAGTTTTCATTCCCTCAAGTTCAGCAGAATGTAGCTTGTTCATTTCTCGTAAGAAACCAAGTCCAAAGCGTAAAGTGTAATCACGTTCTCCAATTTTTAAAATCATCTGTTTTTTCTCCTTTTGAATAAAAAAATAAAGGGCAAATAAATTGCCCTTCTAAATACCACTATTTTAATTAAACTGCGACACCTTCGCCGTTTGTTTCTTTTTCAAGAGTGTGGTAGTTGTATTGTGCGCTTTCTACTGCTTGTTTTTGTGTAGCAGTAAGTTTATCAGTATGTAAGATACCGTTGCCGTCAATCGCTACTTCATAAGATAATTCAACCTTGTCATCTGCTGGTGCTGACAATTCAAAGTTTTTGAAGTAACCTTGATAGTATTCAACGTCATATTTATCTTCACCGCTGACTTCTTTCTTACTTCCGAGGTCAACAATCCAACACTCGATTTTATCACCAGCTTTGAACCATTTGCGCATTTCTTTCCACATATTGACGGTTTCGCCGTCTTCACGATAAGCAAGCGATTTAAATTCTCCGCTTGTTTCTCCGTCTGAAATTGAGTTTACAACTCCATCTTTAGTTTTTGTGCTTTCAACTTCTTTTTCTGAGTTGATAGATAATTCAGATTGGAAGCGTACCTTACCAGCATCTTGCTTAGTACGATCTTTGTAACGGCGGAAAAAGGCTACTACGTCTTTCCCCAAAATCAATTCTGCCATTTATTTATTTCTCCTTTTTCGTATAACTAAAAGTAAAGTCCAGCACTATATGAAGTAAAGGCTGGACATCTGTATTGTCTGCAATAACTTGTTTATCTGTTGTTAAATGATTGAAATTATATTCATGCCCTTCTTTGAAATACTTAACTGTATTCTCTAAATAGGCTGAAACATTGTCTATTTTGCTTCTATGCGTTCGTATGCCGTAAATATGTACTGTTTGCCTTACTGTACCGTACAAGTCGTTATTGGGCGTGTCAGAGCCGTTATATTCTCCGATATAGACAAACGGATATTGTGCATCTGCATTGGGTAGATAATCGTAAGTATCTACTCTTAAATCAGAAAGAGCAAATAACTTCCTAAACAAATCATGGTTTGGTGTCATTTGAATACTCCTTTCATAACATCCGTCATATCTTTTTGAAATTCGGGTAATATCTGCTCTAACATAGGTCGCATATAAGCCTTACCACTCATAAACCTTGTACCATATTCTTGGTATCCTGAGTAACTAGCTTCAGAATGTATATGCGCTTCCATTCCGTGATAAGTCACGTTGATATGATCACGCAAAAAACCACCATTTTTCTTTCTAACTGGTGCAAGGCTACGAGCAACTTTCTTTCCTTTTTCGCCTTTGTTTTTAACAACTTGTATTGATTGTTCTACGGCTTTAGGGTGTGCGTTGTAAATCGTGCTTGTAAGCTTCTCTAAGCCGTGCCATTCTATATTTACACCCATTTATACCTTGACCGTCCTTTTGAGCCTTACAGAGCATTTTGAAGCTTCTACGCTATCAATCTGTTCATATCTGAAACCGTCATAAATTGCATACAAGAACGGTTCTTGTTCTTGCTGAAATCTGCATATCATGACGACATCCGAACGATTGCCGTATAATTCAAACACCTTGGCTCTTTGAATGTAGTTCACAAAACATGGTACAATTTCGGTTTGTTCAGCTTGGTTTTCGTAAGTATCCGTTACTGGATTGTACTTAGCAACGCTTTTACCTCTTACAAGCGTTATTCTGTGAGGTGTCTTCATAGAAAGAATGCCTTTCCACGTTGACGTTGTGAACCGTCAAGACCAAAATCTTTATTTAAAATAGCCATGTAAGGCTTGAATAAGTTGTCGTAGTCTTGGTAAGTTACTGAATATCCGTCAACCGTTTCAGTAGAAACACTTTCTGAACCCTTACGTCCGTAGAGTTTATAAACAACGTTTTCAATCATGAAATTATACTTACTATCGATATATACCGAACCAGTAAGTGATTTGAAGTAGCTTTCAGCATCTTCAACTAAATCTTGTAACAAGTCATTTTCTTTTGTGTCGTTGGGGTCAATCCCCAACCTACGTTTGATTTTAGCAAGTTGGGTATTATCCATATTTATTCCCCTTTAGTTTTTGGTTTTGGTTCTTCTTTCGGTTCTTCGTCAGATGCGATAACCCCTTTTTTCAAAAGGTCTTTAATTCGTGCATCTGATACCGTTAAATCTTGTCTAGGATATGTTTCCCCAGCTTCGTAGAACCAACCATTATCTTTAGTGTCAATAATGTTAGTAGTTACGATATAAGCCATTCAATACCCCCTTTTTAGACGTTTGATGCATCTGTAAGTTTAGCAAATGCGTTATCTTTAGTTACGGCAACCGCAATGTCCATTGTGCAACGGATAGCGACCATTTCTTGTTCAAATAGGTTGATAGGCTCGTTGTCTGCTCCCTTAATAGTAGAGATTTGACCTTCTTCTGAAATCTTGTAGTTGATGTTGTAAGGAACACCGTAGATAAGATTGTCAAAGTCCCCAGCAAGCAATTCACCTTTCTTGAATTGTTTAGACTTCATATCTACTGTTGTAATGCCATCAAGTTTGTTTGTGTCTTTATCAAAGATTGTTTTCTTGTCGCCATCACGAGCATCACGAAGAACTGAACGGTTTGATACACGAGATACAAAAGCATTGATCTCAATATCATTATCCAAAAGCTTGTCTTCAAGTTTCAAGATATTTGCATAGTTCAATTCACCGCCTACAACATTGTTAGCAGTTTTGGCCGCTTTTGCTACTGAATTAGCAAATGGTGTTTCATGCCCCAAAAGTCCAGCTTCGTCAATCTTAGTGTAGAATGCTTCAACGATTTGTGGTTTCATTTCTTCAAAGAATTTCTCCCAAGTGTAGTTAAGCACTTCACGAGAAGCAACAAGGATAATACCAAGTTTCTTAGCACGAAGTTGAACTGGTACGATTTCAGGTTTATCAGTCTTGATTTTTTCAGTTTCATCTACCCAGTAAGCTGAAACGCCGTCCGTTTGAACGTAAACAGTCTTTTCTTGCTTACCGTCCATTTCATGATACTTACCAAGTTGCATAACAAGCGAGTTTTCAGCAACTTCCTTCATGATGATGTCTGTAAACTCTTTATGTAGTGTGCCGTCTTTCTTTTCTGAAACTAAAACTTTGTCTGGTGTGAATGTTTGAATAGTCATTTATATTTTCCCCTTTAAATAATTCTTGAACTGCGGAAGATTTCTCCGCTTGATTGTGCTTTTGAACCACCAAAAGCAGTGCTTACTGCGGGCGGTTCTGATTGTGTGTATTCAGACTTAATTTCACTAATAATGCTTTCAAAGTCTGAAATAGCTTGAAGTGTGCCGTCTGCCGTGTCTTTTACGACAAAAGCAAGCACTCGTTCATTTACAGGCAACTTACGACTTGATAGAGTTTTAATTGCTTCATCTGTCAATTCTCGCTTGGTTTGTTCTTTCTCAAGTCCAGCGATTTTATCAAGTAACGATTGCTTTTCCGCTTCAGCTTCTTTTCTGCGGTATTCTTCAAGTTCTTTACCTGACAATTCTGTCTCCGCTTTATACTTTTCCAAAGCTTTCGCAATAGCTTCTTGAGTTGATTGAGCGTGTTTTTTCTCAGCTTGTTCAAGTCGTCTTTGCATTTCTGCGATTGATACTGTTTTTTCCGGTTCTTGTTTTGGAGTGCTAGCTTGTTCCTCTACTACTTCCGGTGTATGCGTATCAACTGTCTGTGTTTGTTCTTCTGCCATGTTTGGCTCCTTTCTCTACGCTTTTACGAGCAACCCCCTCGAACTCATGCAACTTTTAACGTCTTTAGCACGGTTTGGACAATTAAAAAACCGTATAGGTTATATACGGTTAAAAGTTTGAAACATAATAAAAAGCACTTAGATTTCTCTAGGTGCTTAATATTTTCTGTCATCATAATCAATCGGTTTTTCAAACGCTTCATTTTTCTTAATACACGAATCCACGACTGAATTATATTTTGAAATAGCTTCCTCGGTAACGTCAAAAGGAATTATCAGGTATACCGGAAAATCTTCTCCAAAATGTGCCTTATATCTCTCGCTGATTTCTTTGAATTGATTATAAATTTTTTCATTCTTCCAAAAAAACATTCTGACCTCCTTACCAAACAATCGGCTTTTGGTTTTCTAAGTTCAATTTTGAAATATCTTCAAATATCTTGTTGTATATTTTAACAGAATTTGGGAAAACTTTGTCATAAAACGATTTTATTTCAGGAGTCATCTGAGCTTGGGTATATTCCGCAATGAATTCCATTCCTCGATGTGTTTTATTTTTCCAGTATGAATCCGAATGATTGAAAGACTGAGAACCATATTCCGCGCTTCTGAAAGAACTCATCATATCTGATGCAAATGCGGCAACCTCTGCATTTTCTTCGGGACGAATTTCCGGATTTAATTTCTTTGCTAGTTCAAGTAATTCCGATTTGAAATCTCTTACTTTGGCTTGACGAAGTTCAAAGAAGTTTCGTTTCTCGTCTATAGACGCTCCTCTTTTAAGCTTCATATCCCCGAAAATATAATTGTCCATATCTTTTTTTATGGTATTGTACAAGTCGTACTGACTGCTGAATGCTTTAGCTCCCAATTCCGGAGCACCGAAGTAACTTGCAACATTATCAATGCCATGAGTCAATTCATGAAGAACGATTGAATGTGCCTTCTGATTAAATTTCTTGTTGTAAATAAAATCGCCTTTTGCCAAATTGACTTGTGTACCAGACACATGAGAAGACATTTCTTTTACTTTAGCAAAAGATAATTTATCAATCGAACCGTAAAGAGATTGCACAAAATCATCATTTGGGAAGAAACGCAATTCTCTCAATAAACCTTGAGTATGTTGTTCACCAAACGAATCTACAAAATTCGTCGTTCTAAGTCTCTCTTCTATACGTGAGACTAAGTCTCGACGAGTTTTAGAAACTTTGCTTTCTCGTTCTTCTAAAAGTTTTCTCTCTGCTTCTGCTTGCAATTCTTTTTGTTTCGCTTTTAGCTTCTCTTGCTCTTCGACCCACTCATAATATTTCATAAGTTCATCAAAATCAAGATTATTGATTTCTTCAGTCGTTAGTTTAGAAAAATCAATTTTAATGTTTTCTCTAGCTTGTTCAGGAATTATATTATCTTCGCTCTCATTCCATTTTTCAAACTGTTCTAGCGTACTTCTTCCGTCTTTGTACTTCATTTCAATATGTCCATACGCTGAACACCTACAATTAGGATGCATAGGAAACATATTCACGCCTTTTTCTACTTTGTCAATCGGTACTGCCGTATTATCTAACGGCTTACAAATATCACAAGCGCCACTTTCAGCAACAAAAATCATGTGAGTAAAGCCATTATCTTTCAGCATAGCGTGGTCTGTGTCTGAGTTTATCCTTGCTATCTCGGTTTTAATCAACCGTTTAGCGTTATACTCACTTGTGCCGTACTTGTTAGCAAGTAATTTCATTTCTTTTTGATAGCCGTTCATATCTGTATAGATACGGTTCAAAGAAGCGAAAACATCCCTTTGGAGTAGTGGTTGAAGTCCAGTTTTACCCCAAACACGACTTGAAAAAGATTGACCGTAAAAATCAGCGTCTAAAACGCTCTCTATGCGTTTTTTCGCTCCGCTTGAAGAAATACCCAAGATACCAGCTTGTCGCTTAAATTCGGCTAAATATTCGCTTCTGCGTGCCTTGTCAAAGACTTCTTCAAGGTTACTTGTTAAACTATTGATTTCAAGCCCTAACTCAGCTTTCAAAAGTTCCAAGCGACTGACTTTCATCTTCAAGTTGTAAACTCGTAACCAAGAATTAGTCTTATGACTGAAATCTTTCTCTTTAACGGCTTTTCTTGCTTTTTCTGCAAACTTGGTAACGTCAAATTCTGAAGCACGCTTCATAGCTTCTTGCTTTGTTAAACCTTCACGTCCAGCATAACCAAGATAAAACTTGTCTATCTGTGCTTGCAAGCGGTCATAAGATTCTTGATACAACTGTGTTATCAGTTTGTCACGGTCTAAATCACGCTTGATTAGTTCAGCTTGCGCTTTACGTTCTGCGTTATATAAACGGTTGTCAGCTTTCTTGCTCATTCATGCCACCTACTAACTGCATGATTTCATTATCACTTGCTCCGCTTTCTTTCAAAATGCGTGACTGCTCTGTTTTGTAGTCCGTGAAACTTGCATTGTTCATCAAAGTTTCTTGTGATACTACACCGCCAGCTTCGATATACGCTTTAATTTCATTCCATACGTCTTGAGGAATGTTTGGATGGAAAGTAAAGGTCAGCTTGCTAGCTTCGATTGAAGGCTTATTGATAGCTTTATGAATGTTGCTGATTAGTTCATAACGTCTACGCAAAGCCTTAATGAAGTATGTTTCTTTGTTCTTTCTGACTTGCTCAAGACCAATCATTTTGTAAAGCAATGCAATGCCCGAAGATGTAGCGTTAAATCTATCATCTTCAAGGTTAGGGATACGACTAAATCTATGAATGTCATTCGCTAGTCTATTCTTGTATGCTTCCGTGCCGTTTACATCATACTGCTTATAAATATATCCAGCATCTGCGCTTGTTTGTTGTCCGTTTGCACTTATTCCAGTTTGAAGAAGCATCATGTTAGCATCTTTCATTTTAGCGAATTTTTCATCACTTATGTTGATTGCTTCTAAGTCGCCCTTGATAACAAGCATAGCATCGTTTAAATCGCTCATGTAGTTAGCCGTGTCAGATTGTCCAGCATCATAGGCATCTATCAATGAGATTTCACTTTCAAAGTCACCCATACGGTAGCGATTATTCCACCACTCAACAACTGGAACATCCTTATATTCGTGTTTTGTGATTGTATCAACTGCAAGTTTAGGATTGCCTACCGTAAATGGCTTATAAGTGATAACTTGGTCTTTAGTGTAAACCGTCATATTCACTTTATCAGCGAATACTGGAAGATGAACGGCTAGAATAATATTCTGTTCTACTGTTAGATCGCGAACAACGAACATTTCAAGCGGGTTAATCAATACAACCCTGTCTGCTCCGTCTTTATCTCTGAAATGATACTCAAAAGCACGTCCAAAGATTGAAGCATCAAGCGCTAAATCTCCGTTTAAGGCGTTGATGTCATTGTTCCACTCGATTTCTCGAATAGCTTCTAATTGCTTTTCGTCCGCTCCCTCAAGAATACCGATTGAAACAGGATTTCCGATAACATAGTTAGTAGCGAAGCTAGAAATATAACCGCCCCATTTATGACGTACTCTATAATCTGCTTTCTCGTTGTCCAGTCGTCTGTGTCCTGACAAGATGCTGTAATTGTCGCCTTTAGCATAAGATGACAATACTTTCAAGCGCTTTTGTTGGCTATTGAAGAATGTTTCAATCATGCCCCTAAACACTTTCTTGCCGTTATCCGTATTCAGTAGTTCATCACTTGAAGCATATCTGAATTGCTCATTTGAAATACTGCCAAAGTATAGACTGTCAGACCTTGATTTGTTTACTGTGTCTATACCATGTTCAAATTCATTTACTTTGTCCACTCTCTACCTCCTGAACATTTTATTGATTTTGCTTATCGTTCTATCAACATCAATTTCTTTCTTAGCTTGATAAATCCTATCTTGCAATGCATATCTGATAGCATCTATGCAGTGATTATAGCTATCTACTGGTTCGTTGATGTATTCGTTTGTCTTTCTATCTTTCTTCCAAGTGTAGTTTTCTAGTTCTTCAATCAACTTAACGCACCTTTCGTCTACTATCCAATCATACTGTAACAAGTATTGTATGCCTTGCATGACTGAGCCAGCACCTTTCTGCACATCAATAACCCGAGGGATTCCAAGATTTCGCAATTCTTGGTTCGATTTCTTTTCAGCGCTATCCGCTCGTATCTGCTCTTTGGCATACCCAAGGGCCTTGATACTTTCTGCAATCTTGTCATTCGTCAATCCCTTTCTTACGAACTCGTCAACGACATACAAGCGCTTGTTTTCATCATCTACCCGAACATGAAGCAAGGCTGACGGGTCGTTAATAAAACCATAGTCAAGTCCAAAATAAGCGGGTAAGTGTTCCCACTCACTCTTATTAAGTAATCGTTTCTCAAACTTCGGGAAAATCAGCTTGTCAAGTGTTGCAAACTCACCCAAAGCGTATATTTTATAATATGCTTCGTTTCTATTGGCTAGTTCTTCGATATTCTCGATAGTGACTTGATCTAAAAACCGATTATCTTTATACGACGTATGATAAACAACTGTATTTTTCGGCTTCTTAACAAAAAAGGCGTTATAAGTCCAGTTCACTTTAGATACAGGGTTAAACATCAAGAATATCTGTTTATCTTTATGCTTCTTAGCACGCAAACGCAAAGTTAACTGTGTATAATCATCTAGCGTGAACTCGGAAGCTTCTTCCATGACTACATCAGATATATCTTTAATAGACTTGATTTTCTCAGGGTTATCTAAACCCTTAAAAATAAATTGTGCGCCGTTTGGTAGTTCAATCCGATATGCTGAATTATTGACCTTGCACTTATCAAGCAAGCCCCAACTATCCAAACATTGCTTCACATCTTCAAAGATAGAGTCATAGACCGTTGCGCCTACTTTTCTAAGAAATAATACTTTTCTTGGATACTTCCAGTTTTGACAAGACTTAAAGACTACCTTTTGAATAACTCCGTGACTTTTACCACTTGAAGCACCGCCATAGTGGACTTCAGTAAATGTTGAATAGTCGTATAGCTTATCATAGATATGCTTATTAAATACACGGCTTGGATAGTCAATAATGATATTGATTTTTGGCTTAGTCTTCATCATCCCAATCGCCTACTTTAATATCAATAGTTTTTTGTGTGATTTCTTGCCTATCCACAAACAAGCCGTAACGTTTGCCAAGGTCAACTGCGGCGCTCTTTCTTGTTGACACGTTCGGTTTAGCATCCATAACTTTTTGATAACCGTCCCCGTCAAGTACCAATAAAGGCTCTGTAATTTCTCCACGCATGACTGCCGTCAAAAATTCAAGCACTTCTTGTTGGTCTGCAACACGTTCAGACTTTAGTTTTTCCAGTCGTTCGTCTATATAGGCTTTTACGTTAGCTTTTGCAAGCAATCTACTTCCATTCGCTCTTGCGACATCATCTTTCTTAACATTCGGATAAGCTTTCTTATAAGCCTGTGTAGCATTCAAACAAATGATGTACTCGTCTGCGAATACTTTTTGTTTTTCAGTCATTCCCACTTTCCACCACCTCATTTCTACAAACAAAAAACTACACAATAGTGTAGTTTAATGAAGACCTCTCATGAGAATAGGGGGATTTGCACCCGCCGGCATCTATGCTGACGACGTCTAGTCAGCTTATGCATAGGCTCTAGCCTTGTCATCCCTGTGGAGACCTATATTCCCAAAAAAACAAAAACGGTGTTAGGAAGTTTAGAGATATATAAACTATAAAATTAAAAAACGCAAAGGAAAATCAACAATGAATACTTTCCTAACACCGAAAATATATAGGAGTCTATCAACCTTTTGCTGATACTAACATAATACCACTTTAAAACGTTTCATGTTTCCGCAAAAAGTTCACTTTTGAAAGCGATTAGAACACCTTCACGATACTGTTCAGCGAACGCAAGACACGCTCTGTTTAAATAGTCTTGAAATTTTGTTTTTTCAATCCAAAGTTTTTCTTGTATCTCATAATTCAGCATCGGTTCAGTCGCCAAATACTTATTAAACAAAATAAAGCGATATTTTGGATTGAATAGGCGACTAACAGCTTGCTCGATTTCTTCCAGTTCCCTTGAAGCATCCACCCGTCTGATTGCTAGTTTCTCAACTTGTTTAGACGGGCCATTGTTTCCCCTTGGTTCAAACGTAATCAATTGCGTTACTCGTTGTTCAGGTAAGTCGCAAGCAATTTCACGAATGCGTGGATATTGTCGCAAAACTTTCTTCACGTTTGAGATTGTCTTTTTCTCGTTTATTTCTTGAAATAACACTTGCGCCCCTTTCTTTATGCTTCCCCTATCAAAACATTCAAAGGTAATTTAAAGTACGTTGCTACATCTTCCACTTGGTACAATTTAGGACTTATCTTGCAAGCTTCCCAACGTTGAATACTTGCTTGGGAATATCCTAAAATATCCCCTAATTCATCTTGAGATAGCTTCTTATCCTTACGCTTTTGCCTTAGCATAAAAGCAAATCGCTTTTGTTGATTATCATTTAATCTTTGCTCGTAGTTCATCTCAAATCCTCACTTTTCACAAATGAACCGTTAACCATTTTCCCTTTTCGGTTCTTGATCTCGTTATACGCTAGTTCAAAGCATTCAGCAATGCTCCAGCCTTTCTGTTGACAATAGATAGTCAGCACTACCAAAATATCCCCGACTGCATCTTTCCCGTCTTGCTCACGTTCTTTTAAGTGTGCTTGTGCAAGTTCGCCCGCTTCTTCAAATAATTTCAACGCTTGAGCCGTGCTATTGTCAGGATTGTCTAATCCTCTATCTTTCGCCCAATGCTCGACATGATGCGCTAATAATTCCATATTTGTTGTCATAATTGCTCTTTTCTATTTGTTATATAAGGTTACATTGCTTGAGTGAGTGTAATACACCTCTCCGTTTTCAAAAGTAACTCGAATGCTATCTTGTTGGTCATATTTCGCCCATTGCGCAACCTTACCTTCGACAATTTGCCCGTCAACTAATTTTACTTTTGCATATTTGAAAGTAAAAGTTGTTCCTAAAATGTCTTTATTTCCACATCCTACAAGACTAACAAAAGACAAACTAATTAAAATTGTAGCGAATAATTTTTTCATCATATTTCTACCTCATCCCCTATTTCTGTATTATTATATTTCTGCTCACTCACCACAAACATGTTACCGTTAACCGTGACAGTGAAAAGTTTTCCGATTTTTCGTTTTTCTTCCACCTTGCCAGTTATAGCGTACTTACTATCAGCGTGATAGACTAGCAAGGGTTTCTGTGCTTCACGCTGCATGAATAGCAGGCAGGTTGTTAGTAAGGCATAGCCAATTAAAAAGCGTTTCATCCCTTTATCTCCAAATTCAAAATTCTTAGAGTTTCCTTATAACTCAAGTTGACTTTAAATTTTTGTTCCTCATACGCTCCGAAAATTTTATAAACTCTGAAATAAATGATAGTTGTATTGTCATGATTTTTGACAACTGAAAAAATGTGTTTGAGCATATCTTTTCTGATAGCTATGTTTGGAAACGCCACAAGTTCTAGCTTTTCTTCTTTAGTTGTTTTCTTTGTTTTTGTATTCCCTGAATACGGATATTTTTTAGGTCTCATTTGCTGTCCTCCAAAAGTTCCGGATTTTCGTAAATGTTGCCGATGACTTTAGTTTTATACTTTTCGATAAAACTTATCACATTCATAGTTACCGTAGTATTTGTAGTCCGACAGAACTTCACACAATAAGCACCTCTTTCATAAAATACGCTAGTTATGTATTTATTGCTCTTTAAGATATCCCCCTCAAAGATTTCCTTACCGTTCTTATCTTTAAGTCCTGTTGATTGCATGAGTTCGATTTCGTCAGGAGATACTGTAATATAATCATTCATGACTGCGTCATTCAATCCAATTTCTCCTAACGAATCAACATTGAACCACATATCTGATATCGACATCATTCTAGCAAGTTCATTATGCCACGCTCTAAATTTTGGTATCATTCTGTAACCTCCTCATATTTCATATTGTTTTCGATATATTTCATCCTTACTTTATACCGCTTCTCTTTCTCAACCTCGTAGCCGTCAAGCCATGCTCGAGCGAAAGCGTCTCTATTCGCATTAACCCAAATTCTTATAGCTTCCCCTGCAATGCTTTCTTTTAAAATGTAATACATAACACGGTACGCATCATCACTTGATACTATTTCTTCATGGAATCTTGAAGAATTTCTGAATTTAAAACCATTTCTTTTTACATTGGCAATCCAATCCGCAACAAACTGCGGCACTACTGGTTTCTACGGTTCGTCCAATTTCCTGACTAGACCTAAAACTAAATGCTTATCAATCTTTAGTCTGATAAAACCAGTATTATTTGGCATAGCTTCGATTTTTTCAATCAATTCTTTTTTATTCATCTTCCAACTCCTCCAACTGTTTTTTCATCTTCTTCAACTGCTTCTTCAAATACTCTCTGTGAGCAGTCCTATTCTGTGCGACTGACTTCTCACAAGGTTGTGAGTATTCCAAAATATCAGCTTCTGTCTTTTCGATTGAATGCTTCAATGCTTTAATCATTTGTTGTTTGATGCTCATTAAATGCCTCTAGTAATTCTTCGTTTATATCATCAATCCCGTACGGTTCAAATGCGTGAAAATAAAATCCTCGTTCGTCTAATTCTCCACGCTCTCCAGTCGCATATCTCAAAAATAGCAATTCATGACAAACTGGACATTGCCTTTTATTCTGCGTAGGAAACGCTCTAACCGTTCCACTAAATCCACAATAGGTGCAATCTAGCTTAACTTTCACTCGTTCGCTTTTTTCCATTCGATAATCTCCAATTCAATTCTGTATTTTTTGTTTCCTGACTTTCCACCATGCCTGAAATCCGTTGACTTGATAACGTGATGGTTATCATCTGTCCAAAACTTAGCATCTGTCAAGCCGTCTAATAGCGCTTTTGTTGTTGGCGACCAGTTCGGCGGGTCGTATATGCGATTAGTTGGGGCGAATACCCAAACAATCACTTTACAAGGCTTTTCCTCGTTAAAAGGTAAGCCAAAGTAGTCTAGTAGAGTATTCCGCCCTTCATAATGCGCTAACTGTCGTAAAAACTTAGTGATTTTAGCTTTCTTTTTGAAGTATAATCTGTCATTCGCTGAAACCATCTGCTTTCTGTCAAGTTCAAATTTTAAAACTAGCTTTTCCATGCGTTACCTCTTAGAACGGCAACATATCATCCGATATATCGAACGTGTTTCCGTCTCTGGAAAAATCGGGCGCTTGTTGTTGCATTGGTCTTGTTTGGTTTTGGCTCTGACCTTGACTATTGCGACTTTCTAAAAGTTGGAATGTGTCAGCTACGACTTCTGTAACATAGACACGTTGCCCTTGCTGATTATCGTAGCTTCGTGTCTGAATACGTCCAGTAACTCCAATCAATGCGCCTTTTTTCGCCCAGTTAGCAAGATTTTCTGCTTGTTGTCGCCACATAACGCAGTTGATAAAATCAGCTTCACGGTCGCCATTTTCATTTTTAAAAGTTCTATTGACTGCAAGGGTAAACGTAGCGACTGCAACGTTTAATGGGGTGTAACGTAAATCTACGTCTTTCGTAAGACGGCCAACAAGGCAAATTGAATTTAACATATTTTTTCTCCTTTTTTCCATTTATATTTATAAGTATTTACTAACAATCTAGGTATTCCTAAATTCCTTGCAATATCTACATTCCTTAAACCATTTTCAAACATAGATACCATTTCTTTTCTAGAATAGTTATATTTCATCCGTTGTTCTGAAACTGTTCTTCTTTTTACTTTTTCTCTTTTTAAAACTTCAATGATTGTGTAGTGGTTATTTCCTCCATATTTTTTAGCAAGATATGTAATAGATTTCCCCGAAATATATTCAGAAATAACTTTGTCTTTATTTTTCCATGCAAAACTCTTGTGATTTCCAAAAATGGCGGAATGGATCATATTTTCTTTTTGTGTGCACCACTCCAAATTATTAACATTGTTGTTTAAAGGATTGCTATCCAAGTGGTTTACGTACGGCTTTTTTTCTTCGTTTAAGATAAAAGCTTCAGCCACCAACCTATGTATTTTGCACGATTTTTTTACTTTGTTTCTCGCAAGTTCTATTTTTTTATAACCAGTCGTTGTCATCGTAGGTTTTAATATTCTAGGTTTTTTAAATCTTTTATGATAGCTTTTTATTCTTCCGTGACTCGAAACTTTATACAATCCCTCGTATCCTACAACATCCCTCCATTCTTCCACATTGTTTAACATTTTTTAGTTTCCTTTCAATTTTCCTAAAAGCATATCTGCTTGTTCTATTTGTGACTCTTTAATTTGTTTGTAGTCTGCAACGCCTAAATGTTGCAAGAACCATTTCACAATAGAGCCGTCTTCTTTGTTCTTTTCAGTTGAAATCTTAGCAATTTCTTTCAAATAATAATTTGCTTTCTCAACTGATATAACGGGTTCATCTTGTTTTTTTGGTTTTGCTGGTGCTTGCTTTTTTGTTTGCGTTGCTTCATTCCCGTCATCATCTTGGTCACTTGTTATCCCAAAGATAGCTGATAATGCGTAGCGTTTAGCGTAAGTGATAGCTGACCCGATTGATTGCGGGTCATTTTTAACTGGTTTCATCTTGATTGGATCATATTCAATCCATTCTCCCGACTCATGCATCACTAGAGTTCCAACTGTCACATTCCCTAATTCATCACTTGACGGGAATTGTGTAAATGATAAACCGTTTTTATTTGCTGACTCTGTGATAGCTTCTACCACGTTTTCAAGTGGAACATACTTGCTTTTAAAAAATGGATTGTTTGCATCTTTTAAAGGTTGTTTCATTTCTTTTTGTGTTTTAGCAAAAGCTTTGCTAAACTCTGTTAGTGTTTCTGATTTTTTCATATCTTGACTCCTATCTGATACTCAAATTCTTACGTTCTACCAATTCAGCACCCAAAATTTCAAGACCGTTTTTCAAATCTTCTTTCAAGCGTTTCTTGTCAGGTTTATAAGTTGCTACTTTGTACGCTTCAGGTAGAAGCAAGTCGTCCACTTCCACGGCTTCAGACTTTCTGAATGACACTTTGAAAAGTGGAGTGTCAACCCGTTCACGCCCTGTAAGTAATAAACTATCTTTTACGGCTTCTTTTATTCGTTTATTAACACGTTCATCTGCTTTATTAAGTTCAGTTAGTCGCTTGATTTCGTTACTTCTAGCTTCTATGTTAGCTTCTCTGTTTTTAACAACCTTGATACAATTTTCTATTTTTTCTTCATAGTTTGTCTCCCAATCAATGCTATCAAGCGTATCTAATTTTGTTTCATCATCTGCATCCATGTTGTTGATTTCTAAAAATTGTCCCGTTAATTCGTATAATGTCGCCATATTTATTCCTCGCTTTGCGCTCCATATATTTTCACAATAGACTTAATCATTCCTAAGTTTTTCTCCATAGCATCGATTTTCGCACTTTTGTAACGTTTATAATCTGCTTCATCTTTTTTGAAAGTAGCTTCAATCAATTTCAAATTTTCTTCTAACTCTGGATTTTTGTATCCTTCAAATTTTTCGATTATATCCCCGTCTTCATCCACTTCTTTTAAGAAGATTTTATTAGATGTTTTAATACTTTCAATAATTGATAATGTTTCAAAATAAGGTTCGCTAACCCATCTTTCTTGGTTTTCAAGTGCAATTAAAATCATATTTGCTAACATTGTTGTTGTGTTTTCCATTTTCTTTTACCTTTTATCTTTCTATGCGCTCCAATATTCTTTTAAGTCAACTGCCATAACCGTAGCTAGATTTTTCTGCTCAGTCAAAATCTGTCTGCGATATGGTGCAAGCCCAGCTTGTCGTTCTTCTTCGTTTTTAGGTATATAATAACCATAAGGTTTTGTTTTAAATGCAACGATAGGATGTCCGAAATTTACCCTCAAGCTTTCGACAATCATCTTTAATTTTCGCTCTGACAAATTATAGTCTTTGCGAATATCAATAGATTGTGCCGGTTTCTCAAATGTTCCATTGTTGTTAATGTAATTAAATACATGTCTTTCTAACTCATCCATTTCTCTACCAGTCATACGCTCTACCTAAAAATGTCCTTTCTAATTCCTCGCTCAAACATTCTTCACATTCAATAGGTGCATAGCTACCTATATAGTCAAATTCATGTCCGCATTCAAAGCATCTACATTCCCATTCATACATTTTATTGCTCCTTTGGTTGCGGTAGCCCTAGCAAGTCAGGTCTAAGACCTACGGGTGCTTGTGTATCAAACGTGAATTTTCTGTCGCAATTGCGAATGTTTTGTCTTGCAATGTTATTAAATTGATTTCTACCTTGCTGATAAACTTCAATAATTGCTTGATCTAACATTTCTTGTTCTTTTGCTTGTCGTTGTTGTTTCTGCTCATTATTCGCCACAATAAGCATTGCAACAAACAAACAAATAAAGATTGATGCAACTCCTAAAAGTTGACTTGTTAAAGTTGGTTCTGTCATTCTGATTTTTCCTTGTAAATTTCAATAATTTTGTCTTTGTCAGCAATAATCTGCATTGCTTGTTGTAGTTTTTCTTCTACTTCGATTAGCTTTCTATTAGTATCAAGTGCAACTAATCGCCAATCTGTGTTGACTTCGATTTTTGTTGTTTTAAAAAACCATTTCGTGATTTTATCTAATAGCTTCATGCGATACCCTCACGATCTAGCAAATTATTCAAAATCCCGTCAATCACGTTATAAAAATGATGTCCGTTTGGTACAATAATTTCTTCATCTTGTTCAAGTTTTCGTCCGAAAGCGTATATATTTACTTTCATTTTTTCTTTCCTCGTGTTATAATTTTTATAGAATAATTTTGTTGTGCGCCTACTTCCAATAGGTGCATTTTTTTATTTTGCAAACTGATAAACGCTACCGTTCATTGAATAGTAAGCCATTTCTTGCAGTTTGTGAGTAAAACGCTCGTCTGTTGTAATCAATAAGCGTTCTTTCAGTAGTGTAGATAGTTGATAGTGGTTTTTCTCAAACTCTGCTATCAACTTTTTTCTTTCTTCAGTGTTTAAAATGGTAATGTCCTCCTGTCTTCTGAGTTATCAGGGTATTTAAAAGTTAAATCCTTTGCGCCTTTTGCAACTCGACTGACTAAACTAGAGTCAAATGTCTGTTTCATCTCAGCGCCCGTCAAGTTGGTTGTAATAATCGTTTTATCCCTTGCATCCAGCAAGTTATACATAAAATCCATTTTCCAAGGCGTTTGCTCGCCTTTTCCGAAGTCATCCAAAATCAAGTAGTCAACTTTCTTGAGCAACTCCAGCCATTCGTCCGTTGTCCTTGCATCTTTCTGACTAAATCCGCTTTGGATTTTTTGAAACATGGTAGGAACATTCATAAACAACACGCTTTTAGGATTGTTGTTTGCTTTAAAGTCAATATTCAACTTCTTAGCGATTGAAATAGCTAGGTGCGTTTTCCCTCGTCCAGCTTTACCAAGAATGATTGAATTGCCTTTACCGTCTTTGAAATAGTGCCTTGCAACTCTTAAAGCGTAGTTTTTCGCTTTCTCGTCTGTTTCATTGTTGACCGTGAACGTATTAAAACTAGCTTCTTTCATATCGCTTGGCATGATGCTATTTCTTTCCAGCACTCCGAACGTACTTGACAAGATAGACGAGATATACATTTCTCCGATTTTCTTTTCTTGCTCCCTTGCCATATCTTCACGCTGACATTCGGGGCAAAAAGTAGGTTGGTAAGGTGTTTTTCTTCCTTTGGCTCTGACTGGATGTTTGAAAGTCCACATATAACAAGAATGCTTTTTGCATATCTCATTTTCGTTTACATAATAGATTGGATCTAAACTTAATTTTTCCATTCGACCCCCTTTCTATTTTTTCTCAATCTCTTTCTGCTATAATGTAAGCAGAAAGGAGGTAAAGTCATGAGTGATTATCAGTTAGAAGCTTCTTTGATTATTCTTGGCAAAGAGTACGAAAAAGCCAAGAAAGATGGTAAAGAAAGCTTCAGTATGCATGTATCTTTTTTTGATGGTGTAGATACTAACTACCATCTTCAAGAGTTCGCAAAGCTATATCCCGTAAGGATTGCCCGTTTGAAGCCTGACCGAATAACTTTTCTAATAGATTGACTTCATCTAATGGAAACGGATTGTTTTCTATCCTGTCGTTAAAAGTTAATAACACTTCACAATCTTTGTTTTGAAAGTGATTGATAAATTCCACTCTCTCTACTCCGTCAAGAAATATTCCATTGACGAAAACTGCGGGGTGGTTTTTTCGTGCAGTCAGTAACACATCATGTTCTGATGTTTTGACTGAAACAACTTTTTTACCTTCCATTCTTTCTCCTTTCTAAAACGGCAACGGGTCGTCATACGTTTGGATAATTGAGTTGCCAACTTTTCTTGAAGTTGAGTTTTTACTTTCTCTAAAACCGCTCGTTTCTTCTTTAGCTTCATCAAGACTTGTCAGCCCTTTATCTTTCCAAGACTTCAAAATCTTGTTCAAATAGTTAAAACTTTCTGCTCCAGCGTCTTCGGTTAGTTGTACAGCGTATTCAATCATTTCAACCGTCATGTTATCAAGTCCGATATATTCTAATAGTTGCTGAGATTGTCGCTCATTAATTTTTACATTTGAAGATTTGATAATTTGTGAGAAAGATTTTTTTTCATCTTCTTTGTAGTTGATGTTATCAGTCTTGATATACTCAGTCTTGATATTATTAGTATTGATTGCGTGTACTTTTGACACTTCTTGATGTGTACTTTCTACACTTCCAGACGTGTACTTTCTACACTTCCTTTGTGTACTTTCTACACTTCCAAGAATATAAAGCCTATTCGGTTTGTTTACCCCTTGTCTGATTTCTTTTATCAATCCATAATCACTTAATTCTTTTTTGGCTTGTATGATAGGTTTGTTACTACAATTTAACTTTTCCATAAGTTGCTCGTTTGTAAAATAAACAAATACATCCCCTTTTTCATCAAACCATTTATTTTGAATTGATAATGTCCGTCTATCAAAAAGAAACATATAGATTTGTTTAGCTTTATCACTTAAAGCGTTGTAAGGTTCTTCATAAATCCATTGGGGCATCTGATAGAAAGCATTGTTTTTTACTTCGCTTATTTTCAATCATATATCTCCTTTCTCGTATGATTTAAAATCATATGCTTTGTAAAAAATTAAACGCCTAAAAGGTCGCTTGCCGTTGTTCCTAAAATTTCGCAAAGTTTCAAAAGGTGTTGTGCCTTGATTGAAGAAATGTCTTTTTCCCAAGCGTTGATTGTTTGGGGGCGTACTCCTACAAGTTCAGCAAGTTGTGCTTGTGTCATCTTGTTGTGTCTTGCTCGTAACTCTGCGATTGTGATCGTTGGCTTACTCATAAATCTCTCCTTTCTTTTATGATTAAAAATCATTTATTTGATTTACAAGTTTATTATACATGATTTAAAATCATCTGTCAATCATTTTTTGATTTTTTTTCATATTTTTTTATTTTTTGTATCGTTTTACTTGATTTTAAATCATTTCTTCTATATAATAGACTTATAGAACGTAAGGAGAAAAAATCATGGTTAGCAAGGAAAGATACCTAGAAATAGGACAAAGAATTAAAGAATTGAGGGAAGCAAGAAATATTGAACAAGGGGAATTAGCTAATATGTTGGGCTATAAATCCCAAACTACAATTTCTAAATGGGAAAGTGGTGTCAATTTGCCTACTGGTAAGAAATTGATCGCATTGGCAAAAATATTCAATACTTCTACTAATGATATTTTAAGAATTGAAAAACCAACTGAACCTGAATTTACTTCATCCGACCTACGCAAAATGGCAGAAAATGCAAAAACATTTGACGGTAAACCGTTAAATGAAGAAGATATTGAAGCCATACAGAATATTATAGAAATATACTTGAGCGGTAGAAAATGAGCATCAATGAAATTTGCGAAAAATACGGGGTGCGTGTTGAATACTTTGATAAAGACTTATGGAATAGGAACGGCATCTATATTGATGAAATCAAAGTAGTCTTTGTAAGTAAAGACTTAGCACCCGAAAAGCAAAAGCAAGTTATACTTCATGAGTTAGGACATATAGAACATACTAAGGAAGAATATAAAAATACTCTTATTAGATGTGAGAATGAAGCTAACAGAAATATGATCCATCATCTTTTGGTGGATGCTTTGAGTGAGTTAGACGACCCAAAAGAATTTGATTATCTCAAATTCATGGAATATTACAATTTAAAAACCACGACTGATGAAGTCATGGTCATGGAAGAATATAAAGCGTTATTAAATTAAAAAAATGTGCAACAACTGATCCACAATAAAAGCTGTTAGGAGGGTTCTTATGGAACAGGAACAAAAAGTTTTAGGTATTTTAGCTATTATTTTCGGAGCGCTTGCTCTACTTGGCTCTTGGATGCCTATCATCAATAATTTTTCTTTTATTCTAGCGATTTTAGCTTTAATTTTTGGGCTAATCGGTTTCTTAGTAAATAGAAAACGACAAAAAACACTAGCTATTATCGGAACTGTTTTATCTATTGTTTCGATTGCTATCGTGCTTGGGACTCAAGCTATGTATGCTAAATCACTTGATAAACTTAGCAAAGATATTGAGCAATCGGTGACTTCAACAAGTTCATCAAGCGACTCTTCACAAAAACAAGAGGATACTAAATTTAACTGGACAAAAGAACAGTTTGATGCTCTTAAACAAGGCGATATTGTCAACAATGGCGCTGGTGGAACTAACTACAATGATGTCATTCGTGAACACGGCGAACCAAGCGACACTAACACAACTATAGTTAATGATCACGAAAATAAAACAATTTCTTATACTTCGTTTGATAAAGAATACAAGAGTGTTATTTTATCATTCGCGAAACAAGAGGATGGCTCATTCTTGTTGGTTACAAAAGTTGCAACAGGTCTGGAATAAATTTAACTCTTACGCTTTTTAAAATAAAAAATCCCACGCTCTGAAAGTTTGGCGACTGCGAGCGTGAGATTATGTAGTATAAAAAACAACCATTAAAAAGGGTGTTTTCTTATACTCTATTTTATCAAAAATAGAGGGTAAAAACAATGAAAAACACAAGTAAAGTTGCTATATATGCTCGTGTTTCTACTGCTTCACAAGTTGAGGAAGGATATTCAATAGACGAACAGAAAGACAAGCTAGAAGCCTATTGCAAAATCAAAGACTGGAAGATATACGATTTTTACATTGACGGCGGTTTTTCAGGTTCAAACACAAAACGCCCTGAACTTGAGCGCTTGATAGATGATGCGAAAAGAAAAAGATTTGATATTGTGTTAGTTTACAAGTTGGATCGCTTGAGCCGTAGCCAAAAAGACACGCTTTTCTTAATAGAAGATGTATTTTTGAAAAATGACGTTGCTTTTATCAGTTTACAAGAGAATTTTGACACCTCTACCCCTTTTGGCAAGGCATCTATTGGTATGCTCTCAGTATTCGCTCAGCTTGAGCGTGAGCAGATAAAAGAACGTATGATTTTAGGCAAGGAAGGACGAGCCAAAAAAGGAAAAACGATGGCTTGGACGACTATTCCTTATGGCTATGACTACTCAAAAGAAACGGGCATCTTAACGGTTAATCATACTCAAGCTATAATTGTAAGTCGTATCTTCAATGAATATCTGAACGGTAAGTCAGTCGTTAAAATCATTAGAGACTTAAACAACGAGGGACACGTTGGACGAAAAAAGCCTTGGGGCGAAACGATCACAAAGTATTTACTTAAAAATGAAACATATCTTGGTATCGTGAAATACCGAGGGCAAAAATACGAGGGTCAACATGAACCGATTATCTCACAAGAACTATTTGACCTTGTACAATTAGAACTTAAAAAACGACAAATAGACACCCTAAAAAGAAATAACAATCCAAGGCCATTCCAAGCTAAATATATGCTTTCAGGATTGATGAAATGCGGTTATTGTGGTAATTCATTAGGCTTATATGTTACTTCAAAAAATCGAAAAGGTAAAGCGTATCAACGCTATCAATGTAGATATAGGTATCATAAAGACAAATCGAAAAGATGCAAATCAAAATGGTATGATAAAACCGAGTTAGAACAAAAGGTTATTGAACAACTTTCAAAAATCAAGATAGAACCACAATATCGCAAAGAAACACTTGCTAAAAATGATGAAACGATGAAAGTTGAAGAAATAAAAGAGCAACTGAAAAAGATAAATAATAGACTTGATAAACTGACTGAATTATACTTAGATGAAATCATCACAAGAAATGAACTAAATGCTAAAAATGAAAAGCTAAAAACTGAAAAGTCGTTTTTAGAAGAACAACTAAAAAGTAAAAAGAAAAACACAATTAATCTACGACAACGCAAACTTGCTAGACTTTTAAAAGATTTTCAACCCGAAAAGTTAAGCTATGAAGATACTTCAAAAATTGTAAAATCTGTCATAAAAGAAATTGTTGTCACGAAAGAAGAAATGAATATAACGCTAGACTTTTAAGGGTTTAGCGTTATTTTTGTATTTTGGTCAAATTGATAATAATAACTTTATTATACATTTTTCATCCTCCTACTTATCTATTCGAAGGAAAAGAAAAAAAAGTTACAAAATTTGTAACTTTTTTAAAAATAATATTAATCTCTATGAATCATAAATCCAGTTGCTTGTTGATTGGCCATAATGGTCATATCTGTGATTTGCACACGACGTGGTTGACTGGTCACATAAACTACAGCATCTGCGATGTCTTGCGCCTGCAAGGCTTCAAGTCCCTGATAGACTGTTGCCGCCCGTGCCTCATCTCCATGGAAACGGACTTTTGAAAAATCAGTTTCTACAATTCCTGGCTGAATAGTGGTCACCTTGATATCTGTCGCAATGGTGTCAATCCGAAGCCCGTCTGAAAAAGTTTTAACTGCAGCCTTGGTTGCTGAATAGACCGCTGCACCAGCATAGGCATAAATACCTGCAGTAGAACCCATATTGATGATATGCCCTTGATTAGCTGCTACCATGGAAGGCAAAAAACAGCGAATAACTGCCATCAAACCCTTGACATTGGTATCCAGCATGGTCAACATATCCAACTCTTCATAGTCCTGATAAGGTGCTAAACCTAGAGCCAGTCCGGCGTTGTTGACTAAGATATCAATCACGCCTACTTCTGCTTCGATTTTTTTCACCATTTCTTGAACACCTGGTTCATCCGTAACGTCACAAACATATCCGTAAGCTTTAATGCCTTTTTCCGCATAGTTTGCTAGCCCTTTTTCTACTCCACTTTCATTTCTGTCATTAAATACGATAGTGGCACCAGCACTTGCTAAAGCTTCTGCAATCGCAAACCCAATTCCGTATACTGCACCCGTTACGAGTGCAACTTTGCCTTTTAATGAAAACATGTCATTTGTCATTTTACTTACTCCTCACTATTTAAGATCTTGCATTGGAACCATGTCCATGTCGGTATAGGTGATGTTTTCTCCAGCCATTCCCCAGATGAATGTGTAGTTTGACGTTCCCACACCTGAGTGAATCGACCAACTTGGTGAAATACATGCCTCTTCGTTTCCAACGACTAAGTGTTTTGTTTCTTGCGGAGTGCCCATGAAATGGAAGACTCTTGTATCAGGTTCCATATCAAAATAAAGGTATGTTTCCATACGACGTTCATGCGTATGACATGGCATTGTATTCCAAGA
>ERZ773233.367-NODE-367-length-31539-cov-6.519724_pt1 | contig 31539 bp, 29 predicted proteins | sample MGYA00580991_ERZ773233 | MGnify/ENA primary metagenome ERZ773233 (study PRJEB29015, sample SAMEA2738178) | human oral metagenome | biome: human oral; feature: human-associated habitat; material: saliva | place: China | collected 2161 ...
GAATAGTTGTCAGATCAGTCATTAAACTATCACGGACAGTAGAGGAATACTTGAGAACACAGTAAGTACGAACCCAACGGTTAGATACCTGAAGATCCGATGAACCGTAAGGACGAACGATTGAGGTTGGAGCAACCAACTCACGAATAGAAATGTTTGGATTTACAGCTACCTCACGGCTAACATCAGTAAGCGGCCTTGCGCCCTTACCGCGAGTCATCTTGCGTAAGAGATTAACGCGCTCACGGCCGTCAACCTCGCGTGAGTCGCTATCGAGCTGGACTAATCCCTTGCGGGCAATTTGCATAATCGACTCAAGCTCATGCCTTGCAGAAGTAACATCTTCCGCAAGGACGGTAAAGATCATACCGCGCTCGGTATTCATTGGTCGTGTTGAAGAAGCAACACGATATTTAGCAAATCTTACAAGCTCACCAGCAATGCCTTCAGACTCAGAACTTGAGGTGTTAAAGCTTTCCGCAATTTCTTCATCTGTAAGTGGTGTTGAGTGTTGCCAAAGTTGGATGCCTGTATTATCGGGAATAGAGTCAAGAAGATTTCCCCACATATCAGCGGTTATCTCGCGGTTTTCCTCATGCTCAGTAATCCAACTTACATCATCAAACATAAGCATCTTTGAGTAACGCTCAGAGTCGAGACGCACAATTCCGTCAGCAAATAAAGCCTCAAAAGGCAAAATCTCCTGGGTTGCATTTGGAGCAATGATCATTTCAGGATCTTTGTTTTGGCCACGTTTCTTGGACTCTTTTGCCCTTGCTTTAGTTGCGCGGGTTACAGACTTTGCAGCTCTTTCCACTTCTTCTGAGGTATGTTGTTGAGCCATCTTTTCATTCAGCTCAATCTTCATTGCCTCAATTTCAGAATTTGTTTTATCAAGCTCAGCCTGAAGAGATTGAGCGAGGGCAAAATCTTTCGTTGCAGATGCCTGATTGATTTTTGCCTCAAGCTCCTGAGCATCAGAGATTCGCTTTTCAAGTTCAGGTGAAGTGATAATCTTTGGTGTGTTTTTCTTTTTGAAGTTAAACATTTGTAATCCCTTAACTAATCGTCAATCAATGTGGAAGCGAAAAGGGCATCTTCGCCTATGGCCTGTACAAACTCACGCTTACGAGCTTTCTTCTCTTTACGCGTAAGCTTCTTTTGAGGACGCACGTCTGGTGTGAATGGCACAGAAAGTGTCATTTCATAAGGACGTGTGCGCTCAATCTTGTTAAATACACTAAAGTCCTCGAAATAAAGACCGTGCTTTTTTGTAAGTCCTCGATATCCAATAGGAATTGCAATTCCAAATGCAAGAAGTGATGCAAGAGCAGACGGAATAATGTTATAAAGCCCAAGCACGACAAATGGCGTTGCAGCAAGTGAGGCTATTACGATAGTTAGAAGCTGGCGGGTAGTCAAAATTCCACCAATATTTTTAGCCTCAAACTTTGAAGGATCGTTAATCAGATTTCTTTCCATGATTGCTCCTTATTGAACGCCAAAAATGGCATTAGCAAGAGTGTCTGCCTTTGTGACAATGGCACTCATAACTGAAGTTGCAACAATAACTGGTGCTGCTAATCCCAGAATGGTGACTATAAAGTCTTCAAACGGATGGGCGGAAACAGCAGAAGATACAATCGTGTAAGTAACATTAAAGACAAGCGGTGTTGCTGCAAGAACAATTACAAGAACAATACCTAACGCGCAACGTGCTCCATAACGTCTGAGCCACATAAAAGCGATACCTCTTGTTTGACGAGCACAAGCAAGAGCAAGAGGAACTGCTGCAAGTGCAGTCATAGCGATAACCTCAAAGATTCGGGAAATGCCAATAACAGCAACTTTTAAGACGTAACTGCCAACAGTCTTGGCCACAAAAGCCATGATTGCAAACATAAAGATACTTGCAAAGAACTGACCATAGGTTAGCTCAGCCACCATCTTGATCATTGGCTGCTCTGTCATAGCTCCAATGTTTCCGCCAGTTACAGGGAAGCCCGCTTGAGCTAGCTGGTTGATTGTAAAAGCAGCTCCTTTTGCTGCGATTGAGAAGAGAGCAATAAAGATGGGGTATGCATTTAGAACAAGCGTGAGAGCAACAATAGTCATAAGAATATGATTCATAAGCTCTTGCTGACGCGCACCACCCTGGGCTGAAGTGGTTGCGTCAATTTTGCCCCATCCAAACACAAACGCAAGAGCTACAAGAACTGTGCTGTATGGCGCAGCAATCTTTGTGGCTACTGTATAAGCAAACTGAGTAAGAGGCTGATATTGAGGACTGTCAAGATCTTGAGCAAACAGTACCGCAACATCGAGAAGAGAGAAGAACCATCCGCAAAGCTTGGCCAAGAAAATGAGAATAGGTGCAATAAATACTGTATAGATAGTATGAATAAAAGCCTTCGTAATAAAGTCGAGTGTTAGCTCAAATTTTGGCTGTTTTGCATTTCCATATTCATAGCCATTACCAACAATATTGCCGTCTGCATCAACCTCGCCTGTTGCATAACCGCGAATCCAATCGTTGTTTCCGACTGTTTCCGCTGGCTTGTTTGAAGAGTCGGCATCAGTATGGGAAGAGCCATAATTATTGATAAAGAACATTGAGGAAGATCCTGCAAGAGAACCATCTGCTGCCTCTGTATCAACTAAACCTTCTGGCATAGTTGCCTGAGAATTTGAACCAGCGTTTGCTCCTGGCTTATGAGATAAAACCATTTCTGCGGTAATGCCTGGATCATAAGCTTCGCCTGATCCTGCGTTTCCGCCTGAATTATCTACATATTCCTTAAATGCACCAGTTGGAATATCGGTTGTACACCAGATGCCTGATGTGTAGTTACGAGGGCGGGAATCACCTAGAGCAAGGGTTGATCCACCTTTAACAACAGCCGTTACTTCATTTCCATCTGCGTCATAAAGCTGCCAGTAAAGCTTTGAGGTTGTCTCATAGCGGTATGCGCCCTTAAAAACCCAATGGAGTTTTTTAGAGTATGTATCCGCGTTAATTTCACCAGCGCGGGCTGACCGTGGAAGCGAGAACATTACTGTGGCCACGACTAAAACAATCACACTTATAAGAGTAAGTCCTTGGGAAATCCTCTTTGAAACTGTGTTGATCTTTGAATTTTTTGCGTGGCGCACAAGAGAATAAAATGCCCCAGAGAGTGTATCTTCTTGCTTGATATCCTCTGATTCAGTTTGTGTGCCTGTGATTTTCATAATCTACCTCAGATCGTATTTGTTTAGTTCAGACCTGGAATAAGACTGAATAGCTGTGCAAAGAATGTGCCTGATCCAATGGCGATGAAAACTCCACCTGTAATGAAGCCCCAAAACTCACCACCTGTAGTTCCATGTCCTTTTTCTTTTGCCTCTGTGTATCGAGTAAAAGAGTCGACTACCTTGAAAACGCCATAAGCGAGGCATCCTCCTGAGATAATTCCAATCAACTGATTAATCATTTTTTTCTCCTTCTGTTTGAACTACCCAGTATGCTGAAACGACATCGCAATTATCATTTTGCTTTGTCGAATATGCCTGTTTGTAAGAGCTTGCAAACTCCTCTATTTCTCCATTTGATATATCGCTCGGATAAAGAGTTGCCCAAGCCTCTACGGGGCTTGTAAGACCAAGCTCACGTATCTTTTTGTCGAACTCTTCTTGAGCTTCGCACCGCTCTTTCCATCTTGGATGTTTTGTTGGATCTAACTTGAAACCTCTATACCAGCTTGTTCCTGCAAAGTGGGTAAGTGCTTCTGTGTTTTTGAAATGCTCGTTTTGTAACTCAGAAGAATCTATCAAAGAAACTTTATAAGGGTGTCTTGTATTTGATACAGATGTTCCTTGGCCTGAATATGAATGTGACTGTTCAGATCTCCAAATAGTTCTAAAACCAATCTGCTTTGATAGAAATTCAGCAGTTGCAACGCCTGAATTTCCATAATACAAAGTTAGAGCAGCATTTGAATATAAAGTCTCTGCTTCCTTATCTCCATATACAGCCTCAGCTTGAGCTTTGTTTTGGAAGATAGGAAAAAGATTGATCCAACGGGATCTTGTCGTTGAAATCAACTGAGCAAGCTCAGGGATTTTACCAATGTTCGCGCACTCGTCCATGAATACCTGAATAGGTATATCCAAGTGTCCTGATTCTGAGTTGTCGGCGATAAGCATATTGATATGGAAAAGTTGATTCAAAACCATCGAGGCTAAGAATCTAAAAGTTCCTCCCCCGCCGTCAGGTAAGATCAAGAAGAGAGCGTATTTATCTTTGCCAAATCTATCAAGTTCAAGCTCGTCTTTTGATAACAGACGAGCAACATCAGCGTTTGCAAAGTCTCTTAGCCTTGCATAACAAGAAGCAACGATTGAAGCACGCGTTTCTGGTGATGAATCAGAAGACGTAAATGCCTCATAGTTCGTAATAGGAGTCCACTCACGCCTTGCTTGAGCTGCTTTTATATCACCATGACAAACAGACTCAATCAACCATTCGCGATAGCCCATGAAGCCATCTTCTTTTTCTGTTGCATAAAACACTAAGTCTAATGCTGAGGTATTCTTTTCCTTTTTTGCTAGAGCAAGGTAGTCAAGCATATTTGGCATATTGCAGTCTGCCATATTGCCCTGCTGGCCAAAGTAAAAGAAGAAATAGTTGAGCAAACAGGAGTAGATGTTTTTTTCCATCGAGGTAAAGAACTGGTCATATCCGTTTGATCCTTGAGGTGACGTGTTTGTGATAAACATATCAACAAGCTGCGTGATTTCTGTATCTTGCGTTACATACGCAAGAGGGTTGTAGCACATTGAGTGACGCATCAAATCTCCACCACGGAGATCGAGATACTTGATCTTGTAACCGTGATTTTTTAAGAATGGAGCAAGCTTGTGAAATAGCTCAGCCTTTGGATCTGTAAAAGCAAAAGAGCCGTTGCATTGAAGAGCGTTCGGCTGGATAAATCCATAAGTTTTTCCCGATCCTGATCCTGCAAGCATATATCCGTGTCTATTTGGTACTTCATTTTCATAGACAGGATTCTTACTTAAAGAGATCTTTACTCCGTCAGCAACTAGGATATTGTCATCATCTAAGCACTCACACCACCAAGGCTTTGGCCAAGAAATTTTTTCTTTTCCGTACTTAATAACCTCAGAAGTATGAGCATACTTTTCAAGCTCGTGCTTATTAGCAAATCGCGCATTACCATGAACGTCATTAAACTGTTCGTCTTTTTTACCAAAGAAAGCAACACCAAACGCCACAAATGCACCACAAGCACCAATGTACATAGGGATAGCATCAGGCGAAATACCAAAAGAATGAGCTGCAAATATTGTCTGAAGCGTTTGAATCAGATTGTCTGTATGTTGTGCAATACCTGGAACTTGAGCCAAGATATTTCCGCCAAGAAAACCAAAACCAGCGGAAACAGCTGAGGCAGCAAGATGGGCAGCAGGGTTGAATTTTTTTTCTGCGTCCATGGAACTACCTACCAAGTTTCATTCGAGCAGAAACATTCTTCTTTGGTGATTTATGTGCTTTATGAATCCGTCTAAGAGACGCTTTTTGGGCGGACGAAATTACATCCTGAGACTTCTTTGGAAGAATCATAGGAATTTCTTCACGAGCTTTCTTCTCCGCTTGTAAAGACATTTCTTTAAGCGGACTTTCAACACAAGAAGAGACTGCGAGATTTAGAGCAGAACCAAGGTTGTTTGAAAGATTTGATTCTTCTGCTTTTCTATCGAAAAGAAAATTCCCGGAAGCATCAAAATAACTTGCTTGGTAAGATCCATTGTCACGAGCAATTACATCTGCTCTGCACCCGTCATCAAATCTTAAAGTCGTTGTAAATGATCCGCGTTCATTTTCGATTGGATTCCAAACACGGCCTTCTTTGTCAGCAAATGGTCTTGGTGTTACCGAGTCTGTGATATGAGGATAATTTACCTCAGTTGCTTTAATTTCAGACTCAGTAAGATATTTCTCTGAAACTAGCCTAAGGCCATGAGAAATGATTTCTGCGTCTTTAGCTGCAAAGTAAAGGTTACGTTTCCCATTGTCATAGCCGATGTAAGCTGCAATATGGTGTTCCTGAAGCTTATACCCAAGCTCTTTGAGATCTGCTCTATCTAAGCCTGTGAGCGATACAGGAGCAGCAGCGGTATTGTTCTTCAGATACTTACTAAATTGATGAGCAGATACAAGACCTGATGATCCGAGTCCATCAATAGAAGATAGACCAGCATCAACAATCTTCTTTGCACCAAACATTACATAATTAGCAGATGGAGTAAGCATATGAACGGCACGCAGAGCCATTTGAAGAATCTGTTTTGGAGCTGGGATTGTTTCATTGAAGCACTGAATAACGAGGCGAACAGCCTCTTCTTCTTCACGAAGCATAAAAATTACCCCCTCAGTTGGTCTGTATGTTCCATGACATCTGGAAGCGGAACAAGTAAATTGTATCACTCAAGAAGTTATTGTTAAGTGCATATTTACTTATCTTCATAATCTTCATATCTATAGTTCTTCCTGCGAATATAGAAAATTTTTTGTAGAATTTTTTTTACTTATAGACTTGATTCATTCTCTTTTGCAAGTGCAGCCTCATAGATTGTTTCGTCTGAAGAGTTGAGAGGAAGTTCAATCAACTGTGGCTTTTTAAGGTTTCCATTGCGTACCCAGAAAACCATATTTCCTTCAGCACAATGCTCTCTTGTTCTAAAAACCTCATACGGTTTATAGATGGGTTTCTTGTGTGGACGCATACCAAGCTTAAAAAGCTCAGCGCGGGCTTTTCCATCATTTTGAAGCCAGTACCAAAGAGCACCAAAATCAGATATCTTTTCATGTTTCTCAGAGAGGTATAAATCTCTTTTTGCTTCGTAGCACTTCCAAATCTGTTCTGAAGTAAAACCATCGTCAATTAGAGCGTTCCAAGAATTAACAGTATCTTTAAATCTGTTATTTAATGGTGGGTAAATCCAATTTTTGATAAGTTTTACTAAAGTGTCTTTTTCTTTAACGTGCACAAAATTCAACATCTCAATAGAAAAAGGAGAATTTATATATATATTCTCTTTCTCTTTCTTTTTATATATAGGCTGTTCAAATTGCATTACATTGTCTAACTGCTGTTTTTCTGTATTACCGCAGTTAGATTGATTGGAAAAGTTTTCAACATTTTTATATTTTCCCTGTTCAGAGGCTAGTAACACATTGTTACTAGGTAGTATCACGGTGTTACTAGGTAGTAACATATTGTTACTAGTAGAGGATGCTAGTAACATATTGTTACTAGTCTGTTTATCTGCTAATTGTTGAAAACTCATATCATTAGTTTTAGAGTCATTTATATAAAAATTTGAACTATTCAGACGAGTTATTGCTTCATTGATTTTTTCTTGATTAACGCTATAAAGACGCTTGCCAGTTTTTTCATTACCAACAACCGCTTCGCAATGTATTAAGTCTTTTGAAAGAAGAGACTTTAGAGATCTATGAATAGACATCCTTGAAATACCTATATGTTCAGCAAGCGCATATGTTGAAGAAGACATAAATCCAGTTTGATATCTTGAAGACTGATATACGGCTGCATAAACAAAAACTTCAGCAGAAATAGCTGGAAGGCCAAGGCCATCTTTTGCGGTCATCCAGTCAAAGATAGTTACTTGAAAGTGGTCAAGATTATTGTGGAGATTTGACTTGCTAGAATCTGGGATGTTATTATTCATATAACACTCCTTTCAGAGAAGGTTTTGTTTTTTTGTAATCACTTTGGCGGAAGAGATTACAAAGTCTTTCAAATCGTTTTGCGAGACTATCTTTTAAGAAAAGAATGAGGACAACACTTAAATCGTAGATTGGTGTTGTCCTCATTCATATTTCGTGCATTGGCCTGTTGTCCATAAAGCGGAAGCTGGCAGGCGTTCTCTAAAGCTCAATCTACAAAAGCATCAAAGAGAACTATCTCATAGAACTATCGTTAGACATTGGAGCGTTCACGCCACCAATAAAGGGAAGTCTGCGATAACCTACGGTTCTACACAATATGAGGTACTGATCTAATGAAAGGTCAGTTTTTCCTTGAAGATATGCCTCAAATTCTTCTTTGGTCATACCGAGCTTTTTTGCGAGTACCGCAATTCTCTTATTGTGGGTTTCAATGAAAACTTTTACCCCGCAGCGAATACGAGCTTGGTATGTAGCCAATGCCAGCCTCCTTCCAGTTACTTTTAGCCAAATTCTATCAGGTGACAAAAGAAAATATAACGATTCTTTTTATCTCCTAGAAGTCTACATCTTTAATTTTTGTAGTGCAACTATTACTTAGCTTATAAGTTTATAATTATCTATATTTATATAACTATAAGAAGATGATCAGGTTGCGAGTGACGATCTCTTTTTTGGTGGAAATAAAGAAAACGCGGAGCGAGTTAGACTCAGCTCCGCGCTGGCGCAAGGATGCTTCCACCTACCCTTACACCGTACAGACCAATGCTGCATTACCGCAGCAAGGGTTATTAAAGTATATCAAAGAATTATTTGGAAAGACAATTTTCAAGGGTAAAATTTTATTTCAGTCATAGGAAAAAGAGTTACGTCTCAAAAAGTGGTGTAAGGCTATTTCCTTACTACCTTCTTGCCTACATTATGCCACCTCTTTACAAACCTTAAAGTCACTATCAATTACTTGTAAGAGATGGTCGATAGTCTCTTGTGTATATGACTCTCTCTTAGGACACTCTTCAAAGAGAAGAGAGTGCTTGTCCATGAAATGCGTTGCTACAAACCACTCTTCGTTTTGATTGATACATACAGCCCCTACAAGGCGAAGCATTGCTTGTTTGGAGGGAAATACTCCAACGACACGTGTGCGCTTCTTTATCTCTTTGTTGAGTCTTTCACAGAGATTGTTTGTACGTATCCAGTGAGCGTGTTCTTTTGGAAAGTCCAGATAAGTTAGTACATATGGCTCTGACTCTTCTAGAAGATGTGCTCCTCTTGGATCTATCTTTTCATACACTTCATAGAGGTGCTCAAAGCCTGTACGTACTAACTCGCTATCAGTAGCTTCAAAGGTATGTTTCATAGCAGCAATAACTGCCCTACCCTGAACTTTTGTTCTACATCTATCAAAGACATTTCTCTCTAAGTGACAAAGACAGTTTTGCCAGGCAGCGCCTGTGAGTACCTCGCCAATTGCTCTTACAAGACCTGCATGGGCATCAGAGATAACAAGTTTCACACCACCAAGTCCTCGCTCTCTCAAAGAGATAAGAAAGTCTTTCCAGGACAGATATGACTCGGTATCTATACACTCAAGTCCTATGATTTGTCTTTTAGCTTCTGTGTTTACAGCTATAGCAATAACGACAGCGCGCTTGGTTGTGTATCCTGCTTCTCTTATAGGAATATAGGTCGCATCAAGCCAAAGGTAAGGCCATCTGTCAAAAGACAAAGAGCCGTGTCTTAAGTCATCTACCTCTTCATCTAAAGACTTAACAAGTCTCGAGACTCTGCTTCTGCTGATCTTTTCAACACCAAGCTCACTCAGTGCTTTTTCTACCTTTCTGCTTGAAATACCTTGGGTCCACATATCACAAATACAGCTTGCAAGAGCTGTATCACATCTGCTCCACTTGCTTACGATATCGTCAGGAAAATAGGTTCCTTCACGGAGTTTAGGAATCTTTAAGGTAAGAGTTCCAACTGACGTTACAAGCTTTCGCTCACGGTATCCATTACGAACACAGCCAAGCTCTTCTACTTGCTCAACCATTACGGTATTCACTAAGTCTTCCAGCAGTGTTCGTGCCATACCATTAAGATCTAATTTGTGATCTTGGGTGTAGGAGAGCTCAGTTTCGTGTAGAGTTTGCATTGCGGTTATTTCCTTTCTGAATTGGTTGTGGTGACTATATTTTAGGAAATAACCGCACTTCTTTTAAACACCTGAAATGCTTGCTTACACCACTTTTCGGGACATGACCGGAAAAAGACAAACTTTATCTGCTTGCTTATAAAATTAGCTTATATATTTATATGCTCTAACTTATAGACTTATATACTTGTAGAATTATTTTCTTATAAACTTATAAAATCATGTTGTTATAAACTAAGTAGTCTGCTATACTGTGTTTAACACCGCTTCCATCTATAAGGTGTAGAGTACAGACGTTGAAGGGTAAATTTCTTAAAACTTATGTACTCGCTAGGAGTAGGAATAGATGCTTACAGATAGGAGTTTCTTATGATTAATCGTATTCACATGAGCGGAAACGTCACCCGAGAGATTGAGCTAGGAAATACAAACTCTGGCACAAGCGTGGCCAATTTCACCCTTGCTCAAAGTACAGGATGGAAAGACAAGGAAACTAATGAGTGGATTGAGGGAGAGACAATTTTTCTTGACTGCACCACATATGGCCGTCTTGCTGAGCAAGCTGCTCAGATTCTTACTAAGGGCGATCGTGTTGTAATTGAAGGACATTTACGTGCTGAGTCCTGGGAAACTGAGGAAGGTAAGACTCGTAGGAAGAATATTTGTATTGTTGATAGCTTTGTAAGCATGACCACAAAAAACGCTGAAGTTCTTGCAAGTGAGGAAAACTAAAATGCCAAAGACAATCCCTGTTATTGTTGTGACCAATCAAAAGGGTGGAGTGGGTAAAACTACCACCGCTGCTGCTATTGCTGATCGCATCAGAAATTCAAGAGAAGAGTCTCCTGTACGTGTTTTATGCATTGATATGGACTCTCAGGGCAACTTTACAAGCCTTGAAAAGAAGTATCTGGTAAAGAGTTCACCTTCTACAGTTGGATTCCTTGAGGGGCTTCCTGTAGCTACTACAGCCGAAGGACAAGCAGTTACTATTGGAGATGCTGATCTGTTGACTTATGGACTTACAGAAATGCCTGATTCGCAGATTTTGAGTGAAAAGATTAGAGCTATATCTGATTATTTTGATTGTGTTGTAATTGATACACATCCAGGAGCTGATCTTCCAACAATTCTTGCTATGACCGCAGCAACACATATTGTAATTCCTGTGACACCAGATAAATTTGGTGTTGAATCCCTAAAGCAGTCCATTGAGCGCATTTCTGACGCTCAGGAATTTAATAGGAATGGCCTTGAGGATCATATTGCAGTTGTAATTACAAAATACCGCTCAATCGTAAAGACACACATTCAGTGCGCTCAAGAGATTAAAGATATTTGTGATGAATATGGTTTGAAAGTAGTTGGAAAGCCTGTGCGCCTTAACTCTGAAATTGAGCGTGCTCAGGTAGAAGAAACCTCTATCTATGAGATTGGAAATTACTTTAAGGGAGCAGTCCTGGACTACGTACTTGTAGTCAATGACATTATGGACTGGCTAAACGAGGACTATGAGGATTAGTGATGGCTGAACAACAAACAAAAAATAAAAACGTTTTTGCTACAGCTTTTCGTAGGGAACTCGAAAGAGAAGACCTTAAAGCTGAGCTATCTGATGGCTTGATTATTCCAACAACAAAAGTTCAGGATGAATCTCCTGAGCCTAGTTTGCAAAAGCCAGCTGAGGCTGCTAGACCTACAGAACCTATTGAAATCATCAATCCACCAGCTAATAAAGAGTATGAAAAGATTGATCCTATTCCTGGACTGGGCGAGAAAGGTAAAAGTGCTGATGCTAAAAACCTTATGGTTGTTGGCATGAACATTTCCAGGACAGCTCTAAATTATCTGAAGCAGTCTACTTATGCTTATACATGCCAGTATGGTGGTCAGGGAAATATGAGCTTGCTCTTGAATACTTGGATCAAACCAATCATCGAGGGGAAGGCCAAAGATAAATTGCTTCTTGATTGTCTTGAGGAGCTTAAAGACGGCATGAGGAATAAGGACGGTAAAAAGGTTAGAGGCACAACCTTAAAGCTTGAAAAAGAAGTAGTACGTAAAGCACGCATCTTTGCAACAGAACAGCGAGAGGTCGGTCTACCTATTGATACCTTTTATAAAGTCTGCGAGATTGCAATTCGCTGTCAGATGTATCTTGATGGAGTCATTAAATAACATATAATCTTAGCTTATATGTTTATATTTTATGTAGATAAACAGCCTATTTTTAAGAAATAGGCTGTTTTCTCTTTACAATGTCACCAAACATGACTATACTATTATTCATAGAGAGGAAGACAGAAGGTCATGCCTCAGCCCAAGAAAGGGAAACACAATGAAATTCACCAAGACTTCAGCAAAGCAACTTACCGAGTTCATGGCAATCATGGATAAGCACGGATGCGTTCCCTCAAGTGAATGGGTCAGCGGTCGATACTCAACCAAGCATACAAAGGCACTCCCACCATTCGTTACGAGGTTTGAGCGCAAAGAGTACGGCAAGTCAAATCTTCCAAAGGAAGGTACACCAGAGCGCATCGCTTACTGGTATTTCAAAGAGAACACTCGCCGACGCGTGGTTCTTGTACTCGACAAAGAAGCAGCAATGAACTTCTTCTTTGAAGCAGCTAAAGGTAAGGAGTTCTAAGAAAGCAAGACAGCCCCTCGTGAGAGGGGCTTACTTATAAGGGTTAGGGGATGTATTTATGAGAAGTAAACGAGAGTTTAAGTTTTTAAGGGAGCAAGTAGGTTATCGGCAGATTGATCTTGCGCGGGAAATGGGGGTTTCTGAGCGTTCGGTTAAAAGATGGGAAGACATTAAAAGTGAAAATTACCATGCACCAGAAGCTGCGTGGGAGATTTTAGATAAAGCTGTTGATCTTCAAATGTCGATCGTAGAAGATGCTTTATCGCGTATTGATGAGGCTATTGAAGAGCTTGGATATCCGAATAGTATTCAGTTGATTTATTGGATGAACCAAGATGAATATGATCAATACCATTGTATTGAAGATGGTGGGGATTGGAGACAAGTCAATGCGAATAACAGGCTAGTCGCTTATGTTTTGATGGATCGCGGTTTTGATATTGAGTGGATTGAAGCTTCTGAAAATATAGTTCCAAAGATGCCGACAGATAGTGAGAATGATTGCGATTTGGGTATTCAAATGGAATGGTTATAAACTTAGCTTATAAGAAACAAAGTGAAGCCAGCCTCTTTTATAAGAGGCTGGCTTATTTATATTTTAAGGCGCTCATAGTTTTCAACACTTACTTGCGCTACGAGTTTGGTGTAGGACTCTACGCGCAAGAGCATTGAAAACTATGAGCTTCGATTTCAAGAGTTTCCAACATCTCGAACGTTTGAGTTGTGGTTGAGACTCAAACGTTTTCTCGCCGTTGAAAACTCTTGAAATAGCTTTAGTTTTTCCAACACAAAGATCGCGTTGAAAAAACTAAAGCTCTAACCTAATGGTATAACTTTATAAGTTCATAATCTTATAATTCTATAAATTTTTATCACCTCACGCCCATAAGCATAGCATCGCTCTGACCCCTTCAGGCGAACATCCTGGCTTTTATGACAAAGCCCGTACCGACCTCGCAAGATCGCTTTGTCATAAAAGCTCAGGATTTGCTAATGCTATGGGCGTGAGGTGTAAAGGGCATCTCCATAAAAGAAAGGTTCTATTATGTCCGAGAGAAACAAAAGTATCTTCAACATGACCGAAGAGGAACTTAAAGAGAAAGGAGTTACAATCGCTCAACACTATTTGATTAAGCGTGATTACAGTGTTGAAGATACTTTTGCCTTTGATAACTCAACGTTTATTTATGCGTCTGACTGCAATACGCCCGTTATTATCAAGCTCACTTGTAACACAAAAATTGATGACGAGTCTTTGCCTGAATTTGAAACAGACGCTAATGCAATTCAACAAGCCAAAAATCACCTTAATAGGTTTCTTAGCGAACATGAAGATATTGATTATTGCCGATTTGATTTAATCGCAATTAAATATTTTAATAGCAGTACGGTCGGTTTACGCCATCTTGTCAATCTTGCAGAGAAATTCCGTACTAAATTATAAACTTAGCTTATATGTTTATATTATGGAGAGCAAAAAACTGCTCTCCATAATTTTTTAACCGCCGCGCAAATACTCAGCAGCCTAGCCCTCCCGCTTCGTATTTGCGCCCGCCGTTTGGCATGGGCTACCCATACCGCCAAACGGCGTAAATATTTGATCGCGCTTACGCGCGTTTTTGAAATGGGGGATATGGGGGTGAAACCCCCATCCTTGCCCCTTGAATACCTTGCAGTTCGTTTCCCTCACAAGAACGGACGGAGGGGTTTCAAAACCGAGTTTCCAACACGCCAACATCCGCATCAAAATAGATCGTTTTTCTGCGTCTGCTGGTCGCGTTGAAAACTCTTTACCCCTCCTTGACAGTCGGCGAAGCCGACTTTAGGCGAAAAGCAAAGCTTTTCGCTAACCCACTATATTAGCTATGCGCTTTAGCGCATCTATGCTAATATGAGTTCAGCGAAGCTGAACTGCAAGCACCGTATTTGTATGTCCACTTTTCAAGTGTACCTACAAATACAAGGACTCTGTCCTTTAACCTGGCTTTGCAAGCAAAGAAAACACCATCGAAAAGAAAGACAAGAAACGTGTCACAAAAGATAAAGCGCACCAAAGATGCCAGATTTAATATTCGTCTTTCATCTGAAGATTATAAAAAGCTCTTAGCAGCAAAAGAAGAATCTGGGTGCGCAACCTTATCTGAATATGTAATGTGGGCGTGCGTGAGAAGTGGAAAAGCAAAGAGTTTTCCACCGAGAAAAGAACTGAGGGAACTCAGGTCAGAACTTGTAAAAGAAGGTACAAACCTTAATCAGATTGCAAAAGCAGCAAATAAGATTTCCGAGAATCTTAGTCACAAGAGAGAGGACGATTCTTCACAAGATATTCTTGAAGTATTGGCAAAAATTTCATGGTTGAAACTAACTCTTGTAAGTGTTTGGGATCGTTTGGATAACATGATTTGTGAGTGCGGATATGGCCATAATTAAAGCGACAAGAAACAACGCATCATCAAGACGGGCATCTGTTAGGCTTGAGATGTACTTAGTGAGCGGAAAGACTTCAGACAAAGATCTTGAATTTTATCTTGAGCTTGGCCATGAAGCTGAAGAGTCAAGAGTAATTGCTTATGCTCATTCAGATCATGTTGCGAGTGAAGACCCTAGTGAGTGGTCAAAGAGTTTTGAAGCCGTGCGCCAAATGTGGGGCAAAGCAGATGGAAGACAATATTACCATTATGTTTTTTCTCCAGATCCAGAAGACAAACTTTCTCCTGAAGAGTGTAGAGATATGGCCTCTGAGTGGATCGAAAAATCTATCCCAGGATCACAATGGATTGTGGCAGTCCACAACGATAATAATCGAGCGATTGTTCATGCTCATGTTGTTGTAAATGCAGTGCATCCTGAGACGGGGGATAAACTTCAAATTTCAGCTAAAGACTGGAATCGCATGAGCGAATTAAAAAATGAAATTTGCCATACCCACGGTCTAGGAACGACAGAAACAGTATTTGAGCATTTAAGAAATAACCGATGGGAATCTCAATCAAAGGCCAGAGAAGCGGCCATAGCTCAGATGAAAAAGCGCGGAGCGAGGTCTTGGGTTGAAGATATTAGAAATCAAATTGATCGTGCTGCTAATGAATCTCATAGCTGGTCTGATTTTATGGAGAGACTCAATAGAAACGGCGTTCGAGTTACTAGAGAGAAGAAAAGTAGGGGAGAAGGACTTGTATTTTGGCATCCTCAAAGCAATGGAACAAAATATAAGATTCGCGGAAAAAGATTAGGTGGCAATTATACTGAGGCTGCTTTATGCAGAAGAATGAGTTTTGATTTTAGGGAGCTTAAACCTGGAAGACAGGTTTTGGGTGAGATTGATCAAGACCTATATTTTGATATTAAGAACCGAGAGCTTGATTTTAATCTTAATAGACCTGAAAAGTTTGGCGATCGTATGATCTCTTTGTCTTACAAGAAAAATGCGACTCAGAAAACTTTAGAGCTTTTATCAGTATTGAAGAGCTTTGGTATTACAAATAGAGCTGATCTCAAATCAAGACTTTTAGAAGTGGATAAAATTTCTTCTGCAACTAAATCTCAAGTAGATAATTTGAGGGCTGGCTTGAGTCAGGCTGAGCAACTATTTTCAGAAGCTCAATTAGAGATCCTTCTTAAAAATCGTCTTTCGACTCTTCAAGAACAAGCGGACGGTAAACTTTTTTTGAATCCTAAAGCTCGTTTTGAAATCAAAGATATTCAAGAGAATCTAAAAGCTGTTTCAGAGAAACTTGATAGTTCTTTTGCAAAGAGCGGACTATCTGTGCCTAACCCTGAAAATGTATCATCAAGAAAAGATCTGCTTAACCGTCTTATTAAAGATTTAAGGGCTGATCTTAAGTCAGTTGAAGCTGATCATTCTAAGGTTGTTTCTGTTAGTAAGACCCTCAAGAGCGCAGATAAGTTCTTTGATTATCTTTCTTATGGATTGCCACAGAATAGAGCAACTATTGGTAAAGAAACGCCTCAGATAATGAGTGGACGCATAGGAAAAGATAAGACACGTAGCAAACAGGACTGGTTTGCATATTACGCAACTGATAGGGTACAGAAGGCTGCTGAGAAAGCAGCAAAGGCGCGTGAGCTTTCGAGGAGAATTAAAGAGACAAAGAGTAAATACATGAACGGTAGAACAAGTAACACGGAGCTTGCATCTCTTGAGTCTGAACGTCAAGAAATGTTGAGAGATATCAATAACAAACAACGAAGGAGACACTAATGAACGCACAGGAGCTTGTAGTCTGGTTTGATGGTGGATGTACTACTATTGGTGCACCAGAATTAAGTTTTCAGGATAATATCGTTTTGGATGAAAACTCTATTGATTACTCAGATCCTGATACAGGTATTTTTTGGCAAAGGTGTTTTACTTTGCTTAATGAGCCTAACAAGAAATTTGATGATTCTCTTGAAGATCTTGAGGAAGAAGTAGATGAAGAAGAGTTCGATGATCTGGATGAAGACGGCAAACCTGTTAATGCTTTGCGCGTTTTACAAAAACGTACTTGCGTAGTCGCTTATGATGATCTTTGTCGAGCAACTGAGGTTGTTGTGCGTGGACGTACTGTTTTAGTGCGTGACCCACGAGCGACAAATAAATGTGGCCTTATTGAGCCAGAATTGCTTGATAAGGCAGATCAAGATGATGAAGAAGAGGGATTTGTAGCTTATTAAGAATGACTGGTAAATGAGACGTTCTAAGGCGTTTTAAGAAACGTTCTTTTCCTAAACGAGTTACCAGTCATGAAAAAATGCCCCCTACATTATGTAGAGGGCATTTTTGTTAAATCAGGCTCTTAGAGTCTGCCTGTTGGGCGCATATTGAATGGGTTTACTGCGCGCTGCTTAAAGAAAATAAAAGCAGCAGCACCGAGAAGGCCAATCAAACCGCCAGAAATCAGAAGGCCACCAAAGAGATCTTGGCCAGTCTTAGGAATAGAGGACTTTGGAGTAGACTTGACGTGAACCGTCTGATGATTGTCCTTGATATCAGCGTGAGCTGCAATCTCTTTACCATCTTTAGTAAGAGACTCAAAAGCTACAATATCCTTACCCTCAAGCTTTGTTGCATCAATAGTGTAAGGTACTTCAACAGAGCCGTTTGCAGAATCAGGAGTGAAAGTAACGGTTACAGAGACAGGATTTCCGTCTTTGTCCTTTAGCTCACCCTCGTCTTTGCCGTCTGTACCTTTGACATGAATTGTCATAGTGACTTTGTACTCTGTGCCAGGAGTGAGGTTGGTATAAGAAACGGTGTCATGCAGCTTAACCTCAGTCTCAGGGTTGATCTCATGAGATCCGCTTGTGTCGGTAAACTCAGTTTCGATTCTTGGCTTATCAACAGGCTGATCGTCAATAGTTCCCATATCGACAGTATTACCATCGCGAGAAACAGTAACAGTAAATGTGACGGGCTTTGTACCCTCAGTTGCAGAGGTAATAATTTCAGTTACTTCATACGTGTCATAGGGGAGAGCACCCTTAGCATCATTTACAGTTGTCTGCTCCTTAGTAGAACCAGAGAACCAAAGACCCGCATCAGGATTAAGCTTTGATTCATCTACAGTACCATCTGCTGAAACAGCAGCATCATTAGCATTTGTGTTTGCAGAATGAGCAACCGCTGAAGAATCAAAAGTGCCATTTACGTCAGTTACAACATAGTGAGTTTCACCAGTAGTTTTAGAGGTCACCTTAAAGAGAGCCTTAGAAACGCGTGTCTGAGTTGCTTCAATAGCTTTAACCCATTTTACGTTGCCACGCATAATCTGCTCAGGCTGCTGAGTCTTGAGATTATTCTCTACTGCCTCAAGAGATCCGTTGCTGGTGATCTGTTGGATGTTTGGCTCATTGTTTTCAGGAAGAAGATAGCCTTGTGGAGCTTTTGTTTCTTTGACTACAACAGTACCAAGAGGAAGGGTTGCCGTTCCAGCAAGATTTGTATAGAAATCGTCACCAGAAACAAAATATGTGTCTTTGTCGTGTGTTGCTGCGAGAAGGCCAGTTTGACCATCTGCGTCTGTTTTAACAATCCAAGAGCGAGTTGGGGTTGAAGGAAGATTATCTTTGGTGTAGAAGCCGTTGTAATAGGAAATAGTAAACTCTGCTCCTGCGAGAGTACCAGCTCCGAGAGGGGAGGCTTTGCCTGTTTCTGCATCAACCTTAACTACACTCATAAGAGTTGGATCGTTCTGTGGGGTATCTTTGACAGCAAGCTCAGTAGTTTTACCAGGTTTTACAGAGACGGTATAGACCATAGTGTCAAGAGCATAGCCCTTTGGAGCTTTAGTCTCTTTAACATAATATGTGCCGGCCTTTAAGCCGTCTGCAACGCCTGTACCATCAGATCCTGTAGTAATTGTTGCAACCTTGTTTGTTGCAGCAGAATCACTATAAACCTCATAAATAGCACCAGCGAGGCTATAACAAGAGGTATTTCCATCGGTGATGGAAGTGTTTGCTGAAGTCTTAATAAGCTTGACCGAACCAGGTCGAACGCCAAAGAAACTCATTACCTGCTTGTTGCCATCTGGAATAAAAGCAACTGCGCCACCCTGGATAACGTTTGGATCAGATGCAGGATTTTGTGCATATGCTTGAGCGTCATTGAAGAAGCTTTTTGCTGCCTGTGATGCAGCAGCAGTTGAGCCAATCTCATAGAAAGGAAGACGGAAACCGCCATCGTCAATCATGTTTCCCTTTCGTACTCCCCAAATAGCAAACTGAGCAGCAGCCTGAAGGTCTTTTCCACTTACTCCATAATAGGTTTTACCTTCGGAAACACCTATAGTTGCATAATAGACAATATAATCAATCATTAGTCGATCAGTTGCAGAATAGGTGTGATTGTCGATTGTCTGAAGGGTATCAAGTGTTGCAACATTACCGCCACCACCTGCTATTTGGTGGTCATGATTTGCCGAGTCAACACAAAAAAGCGGTGTTACACCATCTTGTGCTACCCAAAGGGTCATCCTAGAACCATTGTATTTTGTGTCGGATGAAACTGTCATACGACCGCCAACATCAGGTAGATCTGCTGCGTTGGCAGTTTTAATTCCTACCGTGAAAAGCGAGAGGAACTGTGAGAGGACAAGGAGCATTGCTACAAAGAAGCCTCCAAATTCCTTTTTGACAGTTTTCATACCACGCGTATTGTTGTACATATTTCCCCCTTTGAGGTCTGTATCACCTGGCTGCGTGGAAGCAGGCGAATCCTTACAACTTCCTTAGAAAGTATATCCTACGCTGGACTTTTTACTGATTCAGACACAAGTTCTCTTGGCCAATTTCCACACATTTTGCGCAAAAAAGAAGGCCACAGTAAGCGGCCTTCTTAAACGTAGAAAATAATACTTACTTTTGCTGGCTTCCACTTGTCAGAATCTGAAGTTATTTTCTACTCTTCAATCGTAGATATAATTTCTAAAATGACAAGTACATAGAAGTTGTGTACTTCTTATTCATAGTGATCAAAGACTTGACGTGACTCCCAATGGCCAACTTCTTCATGGTATACATTCTTATATACCTCACGAGTAGAGTAAGAAAGTTTTGTTTTTTTCTGGTATTGCCAAGCAGCACCACTATCAGTAAATACTGTGCCATCAGTAAAAACGATCTCAGAGTGATCCCAAACCTGCTCAGTCCAAGCTTCTTGATCAACTACCCAAACTTGTTCTGTACGGTAGATAGGCTTACGCTCACGGGATGGGGCAGAAGAAGAGCTAGAAGAGCTTGAAGAACTAGAAGATGAAGACGAGCTTGGAGAGCTAGGAGCTTCTGTTGTCTCAGAAGTAGCTGGCTTTTCTGGCTCAGTTGCATCTTCTGGCTTTGGAGCTGGTGCAGCAGGTACAACCTCAGTTCCTTCTGGGTCTGTGACCTTAACGCCACCTGACGTTCCTACATTTCCCTTTTCCTCTTCAGAAAGTCCTGCGTGTGTGTCTTCACTCATTACAAAGCCGTCTGAGTTGTTAAGAACCTTGTCCGTTGTAGTCTCAACTACAGGAGCTAGCTTATCCTCTTTGGTAGAAGTGTCACTTTTAGCCTCAGAAGACGTGTCCTTACTATCATCTTTTTTATCTTCTGCGGGCTTTGTATCAGCTTCCTGATCGTTCTTTTCAGGAAGGGGAGTCTGCTTTCCTGCTTCTTCTACAGCTTCAGCTTTTGGAGTGTCTACGACAGCGATTTGTACTTGTGAGTTGGTATCAGCGATTACATAGGTAACATCAACTACATTAACTGGTTTATCTTCACTTGATCCCTTAACGGTAGTCTCAGCAATACGGGCTGCAAGAGCAGCAGCACGGCGAGGCGCATACCAAACGTTGTTTGCAGCACTATCATTAACTGTTTCAACAACCATTACATGGCCATCTTTGATAGAAACACTTACAGGATTTGTAACAGATACGTCCTTACCGCCGTAGGATAGTTCGCTTGTAGCTTCAGCTACTGCTTCCTGGGTCAGCTCAACCTTATCTTCCTTTGTGGCTTCCTGCGTGGCCACAGCGGGAGGAGTTGGAGCTGCTTTAGGTGTAAATATACCGTTAGCGTATGCTACACCGAATCCAAGTGCTGCTGCTACTGCTACAGAGGCAAGACTCATTCCGAGTGCTTTCTTAGGAAAAGGCTTACTTTTAGTTTCAGTAGTCTCCGTTTCTTGCTTGTCTGTTGCTGGCATTGGCTTTTCTGTAGTCATGGTTACTTCTTTCTATTTACGGCTTCTATAGGCCTTGCTTTCTCAAGAGTTATTTTAAGGACTTTAGAATCTTTGGAATCATAAAGAACCAGATAATCATTACAATTACAAGATTTGAAATTCCGAGAATATGGCCATCTCCTTGATGTATTACTCCTGAAGATAAAAGAGTAATGACAAGAATGGGGATGCCCCTGCCAATGAGAAACCTGAAGATGCCTTTTTTAATCTTATTGAGTTCTTCCTGATCAATCGCTTCACTTTTAGAATCCTCGTCATGGCCAGTTTCTTTTTGCCCGATCATAACAAAAGGATTCTGGTCTAAGGTCTCAACTGATATGTAGATTGATGGATCAAGTACCTCAAGGTAAGGTGCAATTTCTTCATAGCTATAAGGTACTAGATAGTCTTCTAAATACATTTTGCATCTAAGAACATGATCTTTATCGTAGATGTTTCGCCAGATCTTCATAACAAATTCCTTAAAGCTTTTCTACATACATAATGACGGTTCGCGCGTCTTGGCCATAACGTGCATAACCAGAGCACGTGACCAGGAAGAGAATCCTTGTATTAGGCGAGATTGTTGATGCATCGTAGTTACTCCGAGCAGTTGCTTGAGGCAAAAACACGTTTCTTACCCAATCAGAACGGTCTTTGTCGTTCATATGAGGAACGTTTCTGAGGTCTGATTCATAGGCATTTACTCTTGTTGCTGCAACAGGTACAAAGTGAGCTGTTTTATATCCTTCTACATACCATCGCGCTTCTCCAAGGTCATTAAAAGCATCTTGATCTGCTTTATCTCCTAGATCATGGAACATAGAATTTGCATAGTTCATTTTATGGCCATAAACAATAAGAGAAGATCCTTGAGGTGTGCAGAACTCGTCCAAAAAAAGAGCTCCTGATTGTGAGTAGTTCCCCCAAATATCGTGAGATAGGTAAAAATCAGGATTGTCTTGTGAGGCTTGAGCAACAGGAAGATCAACTGAAGTTCCGTCTACTGTAAGCCAAGCTGAGGCAGCAGGGATCTTTTCATTAGCTGCTTGCCAGTTGATTGAGTCTTCTTGTTCAGATCCACTAGAAGAGCTGCTGCCCTGGTTGTTGTTTGAGCTGATATGAAGATCAGAAGTAAGTCCCTTGTAGCTTGCTTGAGCTATAAAGTCTGGGGCAATGATCCAAGCTCCGATAGCAACTGCAACTAAACTTGAAATAGCAATAGCTATTGGTATGAGCTTTACAGGGTTGAATCTCTTATATGGAGCAACTGGTGGCAGCATTATGCAAGAGCCTCATTTCTACTTACTTCACGAATATTCTTCCCACAATAGGATTTTAACGTCTCGATTGCAGAGAAATATGTCTTGTGTTGAGATGTTCTTTTTACTGCTAGACGGCAAAGGTGAATAGTCAAAAGATACGGGTATTCAGGATCATCGCTACAGGTAATACTAGCTTTGATTGAATTACCGCGTTCAAAGTACCGAGGAAATACAACTTTCTTCATTTGAATCTCCTATTCATAAGGGTAGGTGGAAGCATCCTTGCAATATATATTACTACAATAATTACTGTATATACAATATTCATTGGTTCTACACAATAATTATTGTTGGTTTGTGTATACTCAATTTATAAGCGAAAAGGAGTTACATGAATAATAGTGAACTTATAAAAATGATGGTGAATAACAGTAATAAAAGTTACCGTGAGGTTAGTCTTGAGTTAAGGAAGACACAAGGATATGTTTCTGCTCTTATTAGTCAGAACTCTTCTCCAAGCCTTGCAACCTTTATTAAGATTGCTGAGGCTTGTAATTGCAAGGTAAATCTCTCAGGAGATTTTGGGCAAATGGAACTTACCGAATTGTTCAATGCTTAGAAAATACACTTATTTTCTTGTGTATTTAGACGTTTGTTTTTATTTAACGTCTTAAAATGGCTCTCAGAGCTTTACATGGTAAATGTGCAGTTAAAAGCCCCTATAAATAGGGGCTTTGATTATCTTCTGTGTATTTTATTATTAGACAGAATTTTTTGAGATTCTTCTTCTGAATTGCAGATAGAAGAATGTTCTTCAGAGTATTCTTGTTCATGCCAATCGTCATAGGTAAATTGTTTAAGTTTTAATTCTTCATCAAATATTTCATTTGGTTTATGAATACGTATGCCAACTTCAAAACCGCGATTAACAAAATTGGATTCGCGTTGTTCTCCTTTTATACTTTCATAAAAGAGATCCTCTGGACTAATCAGGGCAGTTAGTTCAGAGGCTATGCCTAAAACTGTTGTTTCAAGATAAACATCCTCATTACTACCATTTGTAACAAAGCTTCGATTTGTATATGCACCCGTTTTGTTCATTTTACTTGTGTATGGATCAGCTTCAAGTTCCTGAGCATATACGATATAAGAAGGATATTCATTGTTCGGATCATAATTTGGGTCGTAAATATTTCTTCTTACTACATCTTTATCAAAGTCATCAAATGTATAGTCTTTTCGAGCAATAGTTTTTGTTTTTCTTTTTTCATCATCGAAGACAACGAGCTGCAAGGATATACCGTAGTTCATATAATCAGTAAGATAATCTATCTGCTCCAAACCTCCAACAAACTCATCAAATACGTTATATTCATCCGACATAAACTCTTCTTCAAAATGATTTTGAGCTGGTTGATTGACTTCTTGATCAATTTTTGTTGAATCCAGAGTATATTGGAGTTTTCCTAATCTCCAACTCCGATCTAATGGCTGGTCGTTAAATGTCAGTCTACAGATATGTTTATCTGGTTTAAGAAGGTAATTTCTAACTTCATAATATGTGGCCATATTAAAGCCTCCTGGCTTGTGAGACTTCTTTATAGAAGTCAATATCTTGTGCTTGATGCGGAGAATCTTCAGCGATCAGGGATGCAGTGCCAATAATATTGTTGAGTCTCCATGGAATTACATATCCATTTTTTAGATCTTCTACAAAATCATCAGACACGGATATCCAAAGATTATTACCAATGGTTTCAGATACCGCATAGGTAGACTTAATTCCGAAGTTATCTTCCATATATTCTGACGGGTCTTTATATCCCCAAAACACTCCTGGCTGGTCAATATCAGACTCAACCATGTTAATAAACCCAGATCTGTCAGCAAATAAATCGTAAACATTGCCTGTAAGAAGAAGTGCATCATCTGGAATTTCGTCTTCTTCATCGAACTGATCTGATGGGAAAACCTCTACAAAGTAAACACCTGTTTCATTTTTTAGCAGGTAGTTTCTTTCATCAGACAAGCTTGATACTTCTGGATTGTGCAAGTATGTATCACTCACAAAATTAATTAAATAATTTGGATAATATCCACCATAAGGTAGAAGCTCACGCAAGAGAGCAAGCTCAATCTTTGCATAAACTTTATCTTCATTGATATCTCCGTGAAACTCAAAGTCAATGCTTTTGTCAGAAGTCCAGACACGACAAGGAATACCCAAGCTGTATGCATCAGATTCAATGTTTTCTTCATCAGGATACATACCAAGCTCATTAGCATATTTAATTGGAATACAAGCCAAATCACCATGTAGGGCCACATCAACTGCTGTTCGGCAAGCTGCTTGCAGCTCTTCTGGTGTGTTATCAAATAAATGCACATATGCCATAGCTAAAGAATCGTCATCATCATATTTAGCAATTCTCAAGAATGGTCTTTCTGTATTAGCAAGCTCTTCAATATCGCAATGGTAGTAAGCCATATTTTATCGACCTCTTTTAACAGATTGAGTCTCTGTTTGCTCTTTTTCAGGAAACAGAAACTGAGAAACCTCTTCTTTTAACTCTTCTTTTGAGAAGTGTTTGAGATCTGGTGATGGTGAGCTTAGATCAAGCGCACCTGAGCTTGTTAGAACATAATCGTTTCCAAGGTCTTTACCATAGCTTTGTAAATCAATATATCCCTCAATCTCTTCTGGGATTGAGGTGCCAACCTCTGCCAAATATTGATTAGCAAAGTTTTCTTCAGGTGAGAGTGCTGGATCATAGCCAGTAAAATGCTCAAATGGGATTTCATCCCATTGATAAACAGCGTTTGCGATTTCAATAGGGTTCTTAAATGAATTATAAGAAGCAAGAGCCTCAATCGCATCTTGATCATAGTTGGTGCAGGATGCAATGTGAGCAAGGATATTAAGATCATAGATATTGTCGTACTGATCAATCTTATAGTTTGCAGCTTCAGTAAGCGGTGTTTGATAAGAATCAAGAATAAATGCTTCACCACCAAGGCTCTCGCATCTTTCATATACCTTATCAAGTTCTTCTTCTGGGAGTGGAAGCGTCACCCATTCGCCGTGCGATCCATCAAGGCTTCCAAGATAAACTTTAATATTGTAATCATTGGTAATTTCGTTTTGTAAATCTTCAGACATGGTTTACGCCTTTCTATTGAGCGCAACCACATAAAAATGCAGCATTGGTCTGTACACGATGCTGAAAATGGAAGCGCATCCGTTACTAGAAACATAGTACCAGGTGCGCTCAATTTTGTTTTTAGTGTATCAACTGTAAAGTTTTAATACCTTTGGCGAGGCGTTGTTTGTTTCTTTTTTGCAATATCAGAAACCTGGGCAATAACATCTTTAGATGATAGCTTGTGAGGTGTTGTCTGAAGCTCAAGCTTTTCTTGAGCCTCGCGCTTAATACGTAAGTCCTCGATTTTCTCAAGTACAGGATCAACACTTGTTGCAATTCTCAGGAGTTTTTTTGTTTCATTTATAAGCTGAGTTGGGATTGTCCTATTCTTTTCATCCCGCATTTCAGGGAGTCTTGCAGACTCTGGCATAAGCCTGTAGCGAACGCAATACAACCAATCAAGAATTGGAGAAAAGGTTTCTGGATCTTGTACTTTAATAGTTGCTGCATAGAGCTTTCTCAAATTGTCATCAATCGTTGGGTCGAATGGAGGAAGCTCGTCTTGACTTTGATCCCATGAAAGTCTTGATTCAAGCGAGTGTGAGGAGAGACTAGGATTATACGCAAGTGAGAGAAGAACCTTCCTACACAAAGATTCTTCTCTGAGTTTCTTTTGAAAATCTCGTCCTGGATCTTTGAACTTTAAGAATTTTCCACTCGCTAGAGAGTCATATGTATTTTCAGATGCTGTTCCTTGTGTAGCTTCTTTTTTTTGGGCAATAGGAATACCCTGCAACTTTTTTTCTCTAATAGCCTGTCGTTCTTCAGGTGTGAGGTTTGGCATTTTCTTGTCTTTCTCTATCTGATTGGATTCCAAGCAACCAGTCTGATGAAACTCTAAACGCAGTAGCGATTTTTACGATTGATTCTAAGCTTGGCTGCCGAGCACCAGAGGCATAAAAGCTCCATGCAGACTCAGTTATACCCGCGGCGCGTGCAGCAGCACGAGAAGACATATATCCGCTTTCTCGCGCTGCTTGCACAAGTCGTTTATGAAGCCCCTGTATGTTATGCTCACGCTGCATAACTTAGTTAATTTGCTTAAACCACCAGGTTGGCTGGTTTGTATGGCCACCTGTAATATCCTTATAGTAAGTTACTTCATAAACATGATCTACGGTTGTTCCGTCTTCTTTATAAGTAACTACCTGTGCTTTTACTTTCCACTCACCATAAACTGCCTGAGTAGTCTCAATATATCCTGCTTTTTCGCCAGTCTTTTGAGTAAATTGGCTTGCTAGGTTATCGGCAAAATCAGCGGGGAAAATAGATTCAAGCTTTGAGATATCATCGACTGAAATGTAATGCAAATCAGCGTTTGCATACTGATCCTGCTTTTTCTCTTCATCAGTTTTTGCATCTTCCCAGCTACCGCTGTATACCCATGCGCCACCCATAAGATCATGATCTTGTGCTGGTGGGTACATAGTAATACGCTTTTTAATTGATGGGATCTCAATAACTACCGTTTTTCTGGAAGAACCCTGAGCAGAAGAAGCTGCTGCACTTTTGATAACAACTTGTGTATCAGTACGCGATACGTCAACATGGCCATCACCCTGACGGTTTGCCCAAGTAGTGAGAATGTAGCCTAGACCAACAAGGATATTCTCTTTGTCCGCATCATTGAAAACTTCGAGCTTGTCATAGTTCTCTACATTTTCTTTTGGCACTCCCCAACGCTCAATGGATTCTGCCCTGTAGTCGCGCATATTAGGATAAACGGCGATTGGATCAGAATTGTTATTGCTTGTGGCCACGTTCGTTTGATTTTGTTGCTGTGGGCTTGGTTTTGGAGCAAACATAAGCGTGGTAATAATTGTGATTACAATAAGCAAAACTACCGCAGCAACGATAACAAGAATCTGCTGAGTCTTGAGGTTTGAGAGCTTAATAGCTCCTGGATTGTGATCTGATGATACTTTCATTTATCTCACTCCTTCTTAAAGGATAGACCCGTTATTTGTTGCACTTGCAACGCGTTTGCCTGCCCATTCTGGCATCCATCTTGATGAACCTGGATTACCATAAGCCTGATAATGTGCGTCTTCTACTTCAAACTCAATAACATTTTGGCCATTAGAGTGACCATATTCATTACACCCTGGATCATTTGGATTCTTTGCATCCGCGATGATGCAGGGGATCAATGTACCGTCATCCAAATAGAAATCAACCATATCACCAACTTGGCCAAAAGTTGTTGTACAAGCAATTAAATAACGGCCGTTAAGGGTTGCGATATGATCTGACCACGTTCTACCATGGGCTGCCCACATATCAGCAACAATTCTTTGTCTTGTTCCATTTGCCCAAATAGGATAGAAACGGTCATACGCCGTAATTGAGTAACCGCCATTTCCGTATTCTGAAGGAATGTCAATCTTTCCTCCACCGTTTGCACCTTTGATCGAGACAAAGTAAATATTCCTAATACCGTTATAGGTTGATTGGTTGGCGGAAGCTCTATAAGATCCGCTATCGTCTTTATATACGACTTTCTCTTGAGCAGGGTTGCCGTGGTCTGCTATCCAATATTTATGGCCGTCTTTTTCTCCTACTTCAACCACAACGCCGATATGATCTGGTGTTGACGCGTCACTTGAAGCCCAATCGTACATAACAAGATCTCCTGGCTTTGGATCATAATCAAATCCTTCATGGACTTCACCAGCCTCGGTATGGTTTCTATACCATTCAAGAATGGTTGGTACATAATACACACCGCCAGGATAGACTCCTTGAGCAATCAGGCCTGCTTTGTCTGCGTTGTATGCAACAAACATTGCACACCAATCACCCTGGAATCCCGCAAAGGATTGATAGCGTGAACCAGATTCATCAATTCTTTGGTATTCTTCATGTACGATCTGAGCAAACCTCGATGCTCCTGTTGTATTTGTTTGGGAACTGACAACCATTCCTATGATCATTGCAAGCGGCAAAATCAAAGCACCAATAAATATCAATGGTAGACCAGCAACGGCCACAAAAGATGCAAGTGCAGAAACGGCCTTTGCAGCAAAGCTTACAAGTGAGACAAGCGTTTTATGTACTGTTTGGGCAACAAGATTAAGTGTTGCCTCAAGCCCTCTACCGCCTCTTCTTAAATTATTCTGAGCACGCCTCATGTGTCTGAGGCGTTGCTTTTTAAGAAGTTTTGCACGCTCTGATCTTACTTTTGCGTAAGCTTTTTTAAGCTTCTCTTCTTCTTTTTTCTTATTGCGGTCAAGAAGATATTTTTGCCTTAGTCTTTGTCCTGCCTTCCGAGCAATTTCTTGAGAAGATTTTGTCGTTTCATCAAGCTGCTCTTCGGTTGTTTTTTGCTCAGAAATTTCTTTACTTGGTCGCATGGCAGCAGCGAGAGCAAAAGACGCGCCTCTACGCGCATAGCGCATTTGTCTGCTTTTCCTTGCACTAAGTAAAGCTTTCTTTTTTGTTTCTGCGTTTTTTAGTGTGGAAGCATTTCTGGAATTTTCGCGTTTGATGCTTACTGTCTTGTTTGCAGTAAGCTTTTCGCGCTTTGACTCCGCAGACCTTCTCGCACCTCTATTTCTTGCGTTTTTTAACTCAGAAGTGCGAGAAGGCTCAGAAGAAGTCAATGTCTGAGGTTTGCTCAGACGATGTTTTCCAGCAGCTCTATTTGAAGAGCGAGGCATACTTACCCCTCAAGCTCGTCACTTGTTGGCACAATGACAACTTGCTCAGCAGAATCTTGAGCCTTTGTTGTCGCAAACTTTGGCTCAGGAGCTGGCTTATGAGCTTCCTTTTCAATAGCTTTTTGTTTTTCAAAGAACGCAAATGCCTTCTTCTCAGAAATTGCACCCTCGCGCACTACGTCAACAAAAGCATTTGCAGCGCGTTCAAGAGTATCAGTATTTACTAAAACGTGAGTATCATCTTCGATAATCACATCAGAAACAGGTTCTTTTACCTCTGCGTATGGCGAATCTGCAACCTCTTCTCCCCCGGCAAGAATTTCTGTAATTTCATCATCTTTCTCAGAAACTACCTCTGCGTATGGCGAATCTGAAATCACTTCAGCTTCAGGCTCAACTTGAGGTTCAAGTGCTTTTTGCTCACGCTGTTCTTCAAGCTTTTTAATAGCTGCCTCTGCATCCTGGCGTAGCTTCTTTGCCTCTTCTTCTTTCCTCTTTCGATCCGCAGGAGTGGTTGAGATAATCTCAAACAGACGAGGAGTAATCTCAGGATTCAGGATAAAGTCAAAGTGAATTACTTTTCCGCGCAAAACATACAGACCCTCGCCCTTTGGTGCATGAACAAGGATATTTTTCTGAATTGAGGAGAGTCGATACATATCCTGAAGAGCTGTTGCAGTAATTTCATCCTGCTTCATAAGAACAGAGAGCATAGTGTTATGTTGCATAAACTCAGTCTCATTAAACATCTTCAGACGAGTCACGTCCTGGGTAATGCAGGTGATATAGAAATCCCACTTTCGGCCACGACTAAAGAACTGATCCAGCCAGGTAAGCATTTGAGGAATCATGATAAGTTGCATCTCGTCAATGACAAGATATGTTCTTCTACCATGCTTCCTGTTTTCAATTACCTTATTCCAAACGTAGTCAATAATGACCATCATGGCAAGCGGCTTCAGATCAGGAGATAGATCTGAAATAACAAAGTTTACCAAGCGGTTATTGAGATTGACGTTGGTCTTGTTGTTGAAAACAGAGAATGATCCTGTTGTATAACGCTCAATAAGATCTGCAAGGTCGTTTGCATCACCCTCAGAAGATCCCTTAGTGTCACGCAAAGCGTTGTAGAGGTCGGTTAGAGTTGGTAGATCTTCCTCGTCTTTAGACTCAAGATACTTTGCATAGACTTTCTGAGCTGCCTTATCAAGTGCGCCCTTCTGATAATCATTAAATGAGCTGGTCATAGCAGAGACTGCGCCATTTAAGAAGTTAATCTTTGCGGGGAGCGGATTTGAGGCTTTGTTTGGATCTGCTGATCCATAGTATTCACTCATATCCATCAAATTGATGTGATTCTCCGATGTATCAGAGAGGTCAATATTTTGGCCGTTGAGGGCGTATACCATTTCTTGATATTCGCTTTCAGGGTCAATCATAATAATGTCTGCATTTGGCTCACGCAAAAAACGCTGAATGGTGAGAAGCTTAGTCCATACAGATTTTCCACCACCAGGCTGGCCAAGAACAAAGATATTTGAATCTTCTCTGAGAGCCTGATCGTACAAGATAGGTTTTTTGGTGTCGGCATCAAAGCCAAGCAGAGCACCCTTATCATCAGAAATGGTAACTGAGCTGAATGGTGCATAAACCTTTAGAGCCTCAGTAATAAACGCATAGTCATACTGAGCTGGAAGCTCACGAGAGCCGAGAGGAAGTGCGCTTGCGAAGGACTGCTCACGAAGGCTTGCCCAATGATCAATCTCCTCAAAGCGATGCTTTCCAAAAATGGATTCAACCTGGATGCCAGCGTGTTTTAACTCTTCTGGTGAGTCTGCAAAAACAGTAACAGTTGTTAAGACAGAATAAAGACGCTGATTCTCATTGTCGATTGACTGAAGCATCTTTTGAGCATTTTCGCGTTTGGTGCGAATATCAAGTGGGGCTTCATCGACATAAAAACCAACTTCAGGACGAGAGTGAGAAGTCTTAAAGACATTCTCTTCTGTTTCAATAGCTGAGAGTGCTGCTGCTGCAACGTCACTTGAGCTTTTTTTATCCCAAGGGCGAATATGCTGAGAAACAACATTCTCAAAAGGAATAGTTGTCAGATCAGTCATTAAACTATCACGGACAGTAGAGGAATACTTGAG